>Ga0182741_1000230_pt1 | contig 87151 bp, 73 predicted proteins | sample eDN5th37CBELigOP_FD_128874 | JGI IMG/M metagenome (GOLD analysis project Ga0182741, IMG submission 128874) | Enriched Organic Plus compost microbial communities from Emeryville, California, USA - eDNA 5th pass 37_C BE-Lig OP (version 2) (version 2) ...
ATGGCTGCACCTCTCGGTCGCATGACAAATCCGGCATGTCCCTCCTGAGCGTCGAGTATACAGTAGACGAAACGTGGAAATGACTCTCATCACCATACAAAACGCCCCGGCTGGAAGGTATCCAACCGGGGCGTTGCGTTCAGGTTCGATAATGTTCGTCAGGCATCGTCCGGTTCGTCCGGGCCGCGATCCTCACGCTGGCGACGCCGCTCGCGAAGCCGCCTCAGCGCCTCTTCGCGGCCACCCGGCCCTCGCCCGGATTCGGCGTCGACCTCAGCCGCGGTCGGCTCCTCTTCCGGGGCCGGCTCGTGCGCTTCCGGCAGGACCTCGGGAGCAGGCTCGGTCTCACCTTCGCCCTCCGTATCGTCCCCGGTCGCGCCGACCGTCTCCTCGACAAGGCTCTCCTCGGCAGCCACCTCGTGTGTCTCCGACGTCCCGGAGACGTCGCCATCGGTCGAATTGTCGTCCGGCTCGCCAGCGGTTTCGGTCACGTCCTCGGAGTCGCCGGCAGCATCCACAGCGACGTCGTCAGCTTCTGCATCCACGACTGTCTCGTCCGGCTCGACGACCGCGTCGATCTGCGCTTCGTCCGACGCAGCGTCGACAACCGGTTCGGCATCGTCCCGGGTCTCGTCCTCGGCCTCGGAGGTGTCCTCCGCATCCGGAGTCACCAGGCCGCGCTCGCGGTACGTGCCGACTTCCATCTCGCCATCCGGATGATGCGTGGCAAACTTCGCCGAGCGCACATCGATCTCCTCGGCGATACCCGCTGCGTCATCATGCTCGACGTCGTCGGCGAATTCGTCGCCGTCCGCTGTCCCAGCCTCCGCCGGGGCGTTCTCTGCCGGACGGATATTCGGGTCATAGCGCAGTGGTTGGTAGCTCGTCAGCGGCTGTGGCATCCTCACGACGCCCAGCGACCCGTAGCGCTCGAAATACATCCAGGCCCAGACGGCGACGCCGATCAGGGAGGCCGCAGTCACGATGAGGCACACCATGACGCCGATATCGTCGCCGGGGTTGAGAAGCATGAGGACAAAGGTAAAGAGGACAAGCACCGCGCCGCAGGTCGCGACGACAGCGCCGAGACCCTCAGCGAAACGGGTCCACGACGTTCTCGCGGCATGGAATTCCTGGTGATCGTAGGCGCCCTCGTCCTGGTCCGCGAGTCGCCACTTCGGCCCCCATGTCCGAAGCGCGTATCCGAGCAACATGAGCGTTGCCCCGTAACCGGTACCGTAGACGACGAAATCCACCCTGTCTCCCCACCTGAACAGACTCGTGACGGCCCGGGCGTACCGCCGGGTCCGCGGCGCTCCCGATCATCCCCATGAATCGTATTGATCCGCCGAAGGCTAGTCTACCGTGGAAAAGAAACGAACAACACGTGTTCGTACACCAGAGTCAGGCAAATTGGGCCGAAAGCGATGCGATCGACGATTCAGGCCACCATATACACGAGCATCGGCGGCCGTGAACCGGATGCTGCCATCATGATGCATGGATATTTTCGTAATCAGGAAACCGGCGCGTCCGGCAGGGGCGCTTCGAATCGGTAGCCGATGCCGGGATAGGTCGAGATGAGCGTGTAGCTGCCGTCCTCCGGCTCGAGCTTCGCCCGTAACCGGCTCACCCACGTCCGCAGGTACTGGGTCTCGTTCCGGTATTCCGGTCCCCAGATCCGGCTCAGCAGCTCGCCGTGCATCATCACCCGGCCGGCATTCCCCGCGAGCTGGGTCAACAGCTCCCATTCCCGACGGCTCAGCCGTACCTCTTCGCCCCGCACATTGACCGTCTTGCGCTCGAGGTCGATCGCCAGTCCGGGATACCGGAGCACCGTCTCCGTACCGGTGGGCTTGCTTCCCCCGACGCGCCGGAGCACCGCGGCGATCCGGGCCTCCAGCTCGTCCGGGTTGAACGGCTTGGTGATGTAGTCGTCCGCGCCGCTCTTGAGCCCCTGCAACTTGTCCGCGTCGCTGCCACGAGCGGTAAGCATCACGACCGCCACCTGGCTATGCTGGCGAATCCGCCGCAACGTCTCGAAGCCGTCCATATCCGGCATCATCACATCGAGCACGATGAGATCGGGCGTCTCCTCCTCCAGGATTCCCAGTGCCTCGTCTCCCCGGCTCGCGGTGATCACTTCGTACCCGTCCAGGCGCAGCTTCGCCTTGACGAGACGGACGATCGGTGGCTCGTCATCGACGACGAGAATCAGGTGCTTCCGCGAAATCATGCTCTCCGCTCCACGTCAGGCGTCTTCGCCATGTCCTTGTCCCAGTCAGGACTGATCGGCATCTCGACGACGAACGTCGCCCCCTTGCCGGGCCCATCGGAGGCAGCCCGGATGCGCCCTCCCTGGGCATCGACCAGTAACCGGCTCAGGTACAGCCCGAGCCCCATACCCCGCACGGTCGGGTCGGCCCCGGGGCGCCGGAACCGCTCGAACACCTGCGGCACGTGATCGTGCGCGATACCCAGGCCCTGGTCGATCACGGCGATCGACACCCACGACCCCTCTTGCCGGATAACCGTCCGGATCTCTCCGCCACCCGGCGAGTACTTCACGGCATTCTCGTACAGGTTCCGCAGGATCTGGATCAGGAGCTCCGGGTCGCCTTCGGCCGGCGGCAATCCGCTCTCCGCATCGATGACAAGCTCATGCTCCTGCGCCTGCCGGCGGAACTCATCGACGATCGCCTGCACGAACGGCGCGACGAGGATCGGCTCCGTCGACGCCTGGAACCGGCCAGCCATGATCTCCGCCACGCTCAGCAGGTTCCCGAGCATCCGGTCCAGTCGCTGGCTCTCCTCGCCAATGTCCCGAAGCAGCTCCGCCCGGGTTTCCTCGTCGAGCCCCTCACCCTGCTGCGCCAGCAGGTGCGCCCCGCCGTGGATCGCCGTCAATGGCGTCCGGAACTCGTGGGAGATAAGCGAGAGGAAGTCGTCCTTAACCTGCTCGGCCGCCCGCTCCCGCGACACATCGAGGAACATCACCACAGCCCGGACCACCTTCCCCGCCGAATCATGGATCGGTGCCGACTGGACACGCACCGGTATGCGCTCGCCGTTCATGTCCTGCAGGATCAACGCCCGGTTCGGGATCAGCTCGCCCCGCAACGCCAGCATCCCCGGATGTCGTGAGCGCGGCAGGTCCTCACCGTCGTCGCCCAGCCAGCGAAAATCGCGATACACCTGCGGGATCGTGCTGCTCGGCATCTCCCGCCCGAACATCATCCTCAGTCCGGTCCGGTTACACGCCTCGATCCGCCCGTCCGGCGGCAACACCACCATGACCCCGGCCGGGAGCGTATCGATGATGCTGCGGAGCTGGGCCAGCTGCTTGCCCACCTGCTCCTGGCCAAATTCCTCTGATTGATGCCTCGCTGCCCGGAGGATCGATGGCACGGATTTCTGCGCCAACACGTCGAGCAGCCGTGCATCATGCTCGTCGAACGCTCGCCCTCCGGCAGGATTCACCACGAACAGGTTGCCGCTCCACGACTCCTCGAGCGCCAGCGGCACGCCGACAAGCGACGAGATCGACGTTTCTCTTCCGAGAGGCCGGATCACGTCAGGCACCAAAAGCCGGGAGCCCGGCCGGAGCTTCGTCGCCGCCCAGCGGCCGTCGGTCGAAAGCGTCGGACCGGCATAGGAGGGATCGCGCAGCGGCCCACCGACGACCACGTGCCCGATGTCGTCGTCGACATTCGTCGTCGTCAGGATCGCGGCGCCTGCCCCAAGGAGCTGGGCCGCCTCGTCCGCAATCCTCTGAAGCACAGCATCGAGCTCGACCTCGGAAGCGACCGCGATCGCCGCCTCGTAGGCGGGGATCAGGGACGCATCCCCGCCCGATGTGATGGATCGGGAACGAGCAGCCTCCGGTTCGATCGACGCACCCGACGAGAGGCAGGACGCGAGTCGGTCGACAAGCTCCCTGAGATGGCGGCTGGTCGGCACTCGACTATCCAACATGTCCCCTGCCTATCGGTACGGGCGGCTCACGATGGACCATGTCGCCCTTGCCTCCATGTGCATAAATCGCCAGTAGCCGCCACGCCAGGATGGCGAGCAGGAGCGCCACCGGCGCGAGGAACGCGATCATCGCGACGCTCGCCGCCGGATCGTCCCGCAGCACCATCGCGATCGCCATCCCGAGCACGGCGGCGGCCATGCAAACGGCATAACTCACCATGCCATACGCGAGCGTGGTGGCCAACCGCTGACCGCGCAGCATGGCGACACCGGTCGTGGCAAACAGCGGCAAGAGGAATCCGAGATCCATCAGCTTGATGAGCCAGAAGAGCGTCGGGCTCTCGAGATACGCATCCGACCGCTCGCCGCCATAGACCTGCGCGATCTGACCGACCCACGCCAGCGCGAAAAACGCCGCGATGACGAGGAACACACCAGCGGTCACGTTCCGTAACCAGTCGGGCATCGTCGGCACGTTGGCCCTGAGGAGATCCAGACCAGCCAACACGACCAGCAGCCAGCCTCCGAGGACAAGTCCGGCATAGAGGAAGAAGGCGTTCTCGACGTTGCCGTCGTACCGGCCGTATTCCTGCCCGACGATGGCGGTGATGAAGGTGTAGACGGTGTAGGCGGCGGGCCCGATCGCGATCACCGGCGCGAGTCGGTGTTCGCGAAGCCACAGGACCCCGGCAGCAATGAGGGCAGGAGCGGCGATGAACATCGTCACGATCTCACCGCCCACATACTGGTTGACGGCGGCATCCGGGAGGCGGAACCGGATCACGCCGGTCACCAGCGGCCCGAGGACTCCGGCGATGAGAATGCCGAGAGCAACAACGAACGATACGATGGCCGACAAGCGCTGGCGATCCATCTCTTACTCCTCCGGGCGGCCCTCCCCGGTCTGCCGTGCCAACAGGGCGTCGCCGATCTCCCGCGCGAACGCGTCGATGTCGTCCCACGGCCGGAAATCACCGTCCGGCGCCCCGATCATCTTGACGATGAGCTTCTCGCCGAGCCCGAGCGCGTCGCGATCCAGCACGCCCGGGAAAACGCGGTCATCCTCCGGCTCGACCACCTCACGGACCCGCGTATGTGCCGCCGGCTCGCCGTCCGGTTGCGGCGGGTCGCCAACCGGCCCACTGCTGAAGACCCACGTCGGCATCACCAGCAGCTCGGCGCGGAAGTGGTCGACGAACACCTGCGCCTCCTTCATCCACTGCCCCATATACACCGCGCTGCCAAGGACGACCGCGTCGACGCCATCCAGCGATTCCACCTCGGTCACGTCGCAGCTGACGGCCTCGATATCCATCGACGCGAGGACCTCCGCCAGCCGGTCACCGATATCCCGCGTGCTCCCATGCCGCGAACCGGTCGCAATGACAACTCGCATCCCACCCCCTTCGAAGGCCGGATCCCGGCCGTTCGGCAGCCCACGATTCTGTATACATTATAGCGCTCCGGGCCTGGCCGGACCGGTGGATCACGCACCAAAAAGGACCCCGGGCGGTCGCCCGGAGTCCTCTGTTTTCACCAGCCGAATTGAAGCTAACGACGCAACCGCTCAACCAGCATCGCGTAACCTTCGCGGCCCCGCAGGTAATCCCGCAGGCTGTACCACTCGTTCGGCGCGTGGGCCTTGCTGTCCTGCGCCGCCCACGCCATGGTGACCGTCTCCACGCCGAGCTCGTCCTGGAAGATACCCGTCGCCGGAACCGTCCCGCCGTTCCGAACGATCACCGGCTCCGTGCCGTACAGCTCGGTCAGCACGTCCTTCACCGCCTCGAACGCCGGGTCCGAGCGATCCACCGCATACGGGCGTGCCGATCCAGCCGCCGGCACGACCTCGACCTTCGCGCCCGGCGGGCAGTGCTTCGCGCAGTGCGCCCGCAACAGCTCCACAATATTCGCGGGATCCTGGTCGGCCACCAACCGGCAGGTGATCTTCAGGTGGGCCTCGCGCGGCGTGACCGTCTTGACGCCCTCGCCCTGGAATCCGCCCCAAATGCCGTTGAAGTCGACGGTCGGCCGCGCCCACATCCGCTCGCGCGGGGTGTAGCCTTCCTCGCCCCATAGGGCGTCGATACCGAGCTTCTCCAGCTCCGCCTCCTCGTCGAGGGTGACCTTCGCGATCTCCTCGCGCTCGCTCTCCGTCAGCTCGCGCACGGCATCGTAGAACCCCTCGACCTGCACGCGCCCCTTGTCGTCATGGAATGTAGACGCGAGCTGGACCATCGACTGCACCGCGTTCGGCACCCACGCGCCGTACGATCCGGAATGCAGGTCGGTGTTCGCCGTCGTCAGGTTCACCTGCACCCCGGCGAGCCCCTTGAGGGAGACGCTGAGCGACGGCGTATCCGGCCCGAACTGGCCACCGTCCGCCGAGATCACCACATCGGCGTTCAGGAACTCCTTGTGCTCCCGGAGGATGTCGCGGAAGTTCGGGCTCCCGATCTCCTCCTCGCCCTCGAAAATGAAGCTGACGTTGATCGGCGGCATGCCACCGTTGGCCTTCGCGGCCGCCTCGACACCCTGGATCGCCGTCAGCAGGTTGCCCTTCATATCGGACGTGCCGCGCCCCACGACGATATCGCCATCGATCGTCGGCTCGAACGGCGGCGAGTTCCACAGATCGACCGGCTCCTCGGGCTGCACATCGTAGTGGCCGTAGATCAGGATCGTCGGCTGGTCCTCATGCGCCTTCCACCGCGCGATCACCGCCGGATGCCCGGCCGACTCCGCGATCTGGACCTCCGGAACACCCGCGGTCCGCAACCGCTCCGCGACCCACTCGGCGGTTGCACGCGTGTCGCCCGCCCGCGCGGGATCGGTGCTCACACTCGGCATCGACACCAGGGTCAGCAGTTCCTGCACGTGCGCGTCGCGCGCCTTTTCCAGTTCTTCTTTCCAACTTGCTGTCATAAGAGCCTCCATCGAGTCATCGTCGTACCTGCCGTATCCTCGCAGAAGATCGCCCCGGCGCAAATAACCCCCGATCAGGCATACTTCTTTTGACACCGGCAAGCACAAGGGCCGAATCGGTTACGATTTGCCAGAAGCGCGCCGTTCCGGGATGCACCACCCCGTAACGACGCGACATCCTCGATGATTCGTAGCGCCGCGCACGGGGGAACGCGTGGGGAAGAATGTGACCGATACCTACGTCGACGAGAATATCCAGGACCAGCGGCTCGTCGAGGCGGCTCAGTCAGGCGATCTCGACGCCTTCAACCAGCTCGTTGCCCGCCACGAACGCGCGGTGTACAGCGTCTGCCTTCGTATCCTGCGGGATGCCTCGCTCGCCGAGGACGCGACGCAAGACGCGTTCATCCGGGCCTGGAACAGCATCGACAGCTTCCGGGGCGGCATCGTGCGCCCCTGGCTCCTGCGCATCGCGACGAACCGCACCTACGACATCCTTCGCTCGCAAGCCCGCCGGCCCGCGCAGTCGCTCGACGCCCAACCCTTCGAGACGGAGCCGGAATGGACCTCCCAGGCCGATTCCCATGAGCACCCGGAGTCCTTCGCGACCCGCGGCGAGCTCAGCACGTTTCTCGAGTCCACGCTTGCCGAGCTGCCCGAGGACCAGCGTCTCGCCATCATCCTTTCCGACGTCCAGGGTTACGCATATGATGAGATTGCAGCCATCATGGATGTCGCTGTCGGGACAGTGAAATCTCGGATTAGCCGCGGCCGGTCGCGCCTTCGCGCGGTGCTTCAATCATCCGAGCGCGGGATGGAACTCGCCGAACGCTTCATACGTCTTAATGACAGCGAACGTTGACGATACACGCCAACGGCGTCGCGTTATAACACGACGAATCCGACAGTCATTCGGCCGGCCATCAGCTCACTCGGGAAACATCACGGAAGGTTCACGGTCATGTATACGTCGGTGGTCAGGGACCTGAACGAATGAATGCAATTGCCCATCTTGGGGACGATATTCTCAACGCAGTAGTCGACAACGTCGCGACCGAGCAGGAACGCGAAGTGGTCGAGCGCCACACCGCGACATGCGAAACCTGCCAGCGCCAGCTCGAAGAGCTGCGCGCCGTCAAGGCGATCTTCGGCAGCCTGCCGGAGGTCGCTCCGCCACGCTCGTTCCAGCTCACGGAAGAGCAGGCGCGCAAACCCGTCTCCATCCGCCCGGAACAACCATCGACCGTCATCCGTCTGCTACCGATTGTGCGCACTCTCAGCGTCGCCGCCATCCTCGCCGTGATGGTGCTCGGCGGCGTGGTCGCGCTCGGACCTTCCGGCCAATCGTCGACGAACGAAACCGATAACGCATCTATCTCGTTCCAGATGCAGGAGCCGCCTCTTTCGGCGGCTCCTGTCCAACCGGGCGAAGTCGTCGATCAGGGCGAATCTGCCTCGGCGCACGACAGTACGTCGAATGCCCTGGACGACGAAGTACGGGAAGTTTCCTCATCGACATCGGGCCCGGATGAGGGGTTGACCACGCTCGAGGTCGTCACCATCGCGATCGGCGTGTTGGCCATCGGCCTTAGCCTCGCCTGGATGGGCATCGCGATGACGATTCGCGGCAAAACCCACCGCTAGATCCGAACCCGTGTCCGGGCGGACGGCCGAAGGCTCTCCGCCCCTGACCCCAGGGCGATCTCTCGGCGGAGCAGTTCATCGTTTGCCGCGATAACAAGAACGGGAGTAGCACGATGCAACGACTCTTCCGCCCCGGGCGCCTGGCCCGGCCAGGTATCCTCGCCCTCGCCATCATGACCGCCATGCTGGTCGCGGCACCTTTTACCAGCGCCCAGACACCGACTCCGTCGGAAGACGTGCGCACGATCAGCGTGTCCGGCACCGGGCGCATTACCGCCGAGCCCGACACCGCCGATATCTTCTTCGGCGTCGAATCCCGCAACGAGGATCTCTCCGTTGCCCAGGATGAGGTCTCTGCCGCCACCGAGAAGCTCACCACGACCCTGACAGAGAACGGCGTCGAAGCCGACGACATCCAGACCGCGACCTACAACATCACGCCGGTCAACGAGTACGACCGGAGCGGCAACTTCGAGCGCGTCGACCACTATCTCGTTACGCTCGTCCTGCAGGTGACCGTCCGTGACATCGAGCAAGTCGGCACCATCCTCGATCAAGGCGTAGCCGCCGGCGCGACCTACGTCGGCAGCATCTCCTTCTACGTCGCGGATCCCGCTCCATACATGAGCCAGGCGCGCGAGGCGGCCGTCAACGACGCCCGCACGAAGGCAGACGACTACGCGCGGCTCTCCGGCGCCCTCATCACCGGCGTCTACTCGCTGGAAGAGACCTCGGCGCCAGCACCGGCCCCGCAGGAGTTCTACATGGAGGACGTCGCCATGGCGGCGGACGCGGAGGCCCAGCGCTCCGTCCCGGTCAGCCCGGGCACGACCGAGATCGTCGTCACCGTGAACGTCGTGTACAGCATCGACGCCGGCAACGGATAGCGGCCTTGCTGACCCGCCACACGACAAACGCATCGTCATTCCGGGCGTAGCGAAGAATCTTTCGCGAAGCGATGTACCCCGCAACATACCGCATGAAGCGCCGGGCAGGACGCCCCGAACGGAAATCCGTTCGGGGCGCTCTCGTGCTCCGGGTATCATTCCATGGTTGCATCACCAAGTGGTGACGCATGGCCCATTTCGAACCCGTTGACGGAGAACGCCCGCATGCGCTCGCTGGTCAAGGATTACGCCGGCATGATCATCATCGCCCTGCTCCTCGTGGCAGGGTTCGGAGCGCTCGGCGTCTTCATCCAACGTGAAACCCCGGCCGAGGAGGTCCCGGCAATCTCGCCGACTCCATTCCTGCAAGGCGAACCGGATCTCCTCGTGGACGCCCCGTGGCTTGCCGAAAACATCGACACCATCGACGTCATCCTCGACCTCTCGGACAAGGAGACCTACGACGCCGGCCACCTCCCCGGCGCCGTCCACATCTGGTGGCAGGACGCCATGCCGCAACACGCCGCGAACTACGGCGAGGGCGGCGCGCTCAGCAACCCCGAGGAGGCGTCGCTGACGCTCCACGTCCCGCAAGACGCGCGAATCGTCGTCTACGACAACAACGCCAGCGAGCGAGCCGCCTGGTTCCTGTGGCTCTTGCGCACCAACGGCTACGGCAACGCATGGTTACTCGACGGCGGACTTGCCGCGTGGAAGGGCACCGGCCGGTCAGCTGAGACGGAGCACCATAGCCTGCCCGACACTGCCACGCCGACCCCCACATGGATCCAGGCAAACGAGATCGAGACCGGCGAGCTTGCGCAACGCATCGACGATCCGTCGCTCACCATCATCGACACCCGCACGCCGGAACAACGTGAAGACACCATCAACGAGACGATCCGAGAGGGACAGATTCCCGGGTCGTGGTCCGTTCCCGCACCGTCCGTCATGCGCGACGACGGCACCTTCCGCTCGCCGGAGGAGCTTCGCGACCTCTTCGCGCCCTTTGGCCTGACGCCCGAGTCCGAGATCGCGATCTACGGCCGGTTCGGCTCTGAAACGGGGCAGGTCTGGCTCGCGCTCCACCTTGCCGGGTACCACAATCTTCGCGTCTACGACGACGGCTGGGTCCACTGGGGCTGGAACACGGATCTCCCGGTCGAGCCCCTCGGCACGCAGCCAGAACCGGTTGCCACACCGGCGACACCGGCGGCTACTCCGGCCTCGTCACCCGCCGCGACGCCGGTCGCCTCTCCAATGGCGACCCCGCTCGCGACGCCATTAGCGACCCCGGGAAGTTCGTAGGGGAGGACTTGCGGTCACTTCAACTTCCGTCACGGGACTGAATTGGCCGCAATGTCCTCCCTTTCGGCCGGCACGAATCCACGCCTGCAGAAGGTGCACTATCCCTTCGTCGCTCCAGCCGTCATCCCCGAAATGTAGTTGTCCACGAAGAACGAATACGCGACCGCCACCGGCACGGATCCCAGGATCCCCGCCGCCATCAGCGATCCCCAGAAATAGACATCCGCCCGGATCAGGTCCGTCACCACCCCCACCGGGACCGTCTTCATATTCCCCGAGCCCATGAACACCAGCGCGTAGAGGAACTCGTTCCACGCCAGCGTGAAGCAGAAGATGCCTGCCGACAACACACCCGGCATCGCCAGCGGCAAGATCACATGCCGCATGGCCTGAAGTCGCGTCGCTCCGTCCACCAGCGCCGCATGCTCCAGATCGGTAGAGATCGTCCGGAAGTAGCCCATCAGCAACCAGCTCGCAAACGGGATCAGGAACGTCGGGTACGTGAAGATCAGCGACCAGTACGAGTTGTAGATACCGAGGTTCGCAACGACCTGAGACAGCGGGATAAACAGCAGCGTCGGCGGCACGAGGTACGCCAGGAAGATCAGCGCCCCCATGAAGCCCCCGCCCCGGAACCGCAGCCGCCCGAGCGCATACCCGATCAGGATGCTCGTCACCAGCGAGATGATCGACGCACCGATCGTCACCACCATCGTGTTGAACGTGTATCGCACGAACGCCGTATCGGTAAAGAGATAAGCGTAATGGTCGAAGGTGATACTCGTCAGCACGAACGGGTTGATGTCCGTGTTCAGCAGATCGACGTTGGGCTTCAGGGAGACGACCAGCATCCAGTAGAACGGGAACAGCAGGAACACCATGAATGCCGTCAGGGGCAAATACAGCCCCAGCCACCTGCTCCTCGTTGGGTTCGTCCCGACCATAGCCATGTGATGCACTCCCGAAAACATTCTGCTGATTGCCTGCCCTGAGCTTCCGTAGGGGCGGATGGCCGAAGGCTCTCCGCCCATCGACCTTCGGTCGATATCGGGCGACATCTGGAACCAGCTAATCCTCCCGGCGTACGAACCGCAGCAGCAGGATCGCCAGCACCGCCAGGAACGGGAACATGTACAGCGCAATCGCCGCCGCCGTCCCCAGATCAGTGAAACCGAGCGTCTGGTAGGCATACGTGCCGAAGATATGCGTCGAGTTCGCCGGGCCACCCTTCGTCAACACGTAGATCAGCTGGAAGTCCGCGAACGTCCAGATCACCGAGAACAGCGTCGCGATCAACGTGATGTTCCGGATCACCGGCCACGTCACCGACCAGAACCGCTGCCATGCGTTTGCGCCGTCCAGCGCGGCCGCCTCGTTCAGCTCGTCCGGCACGGCCTGCAATCCAGCGAGGATCGAGATACCGAAGAACGGCACGCCGCGCCAGATGTTCGCGACGCAGAGCGAGATGATCGCGTTGACCGGATCCCCGAGGAAATTGATGTTCCCGTCAATGATTCCCAGGTTCTCGAGCACCCACGAGATCGGGCTCAGCACGCCGCTGTAGAGCATGAGGAACGCGAGACTGCTGATCGCCGTCGGCACGATCCACGGCAGCAGCAGGAATGCGCGGAAGAAACGGCTGAACCGGAACTGCTGGTTCAATACCAGCGCCAGCCCGAGACCCAACACGAGCTTGAACGGAACGGTCCCGAATCCGTACGTGAGCGTGTTGCGAACCGTCTTGAGGAAGATCGGGTCATCGAGCAGGCGTCGATAGTTCTCGAAGGCGATGAACTGCTCGCCCGGAAAGCCAACGAAGGCGTCGGTCATCGAGATGTAGATGCCGTACGCGAACGGATAGGCCATGAAGATGGCGAGCACCGCAAGCCCCGGGACGAGGAAAAGCCACGCGAGGGTCGACTCGCGCTGGTGGATCCGGGACCACCATGGATCGGGAGATCGGACGACGATCGGCTCCTTCGCCTGCGGAGGAGCGGCGGTTCGAATTGCCACGGGCTACCTCATACGTGAGTCGTGACGGGACCGGGTTGCGACATCTTCGGGTTCCCCTGGGAGGACCTGCGGCCACTTCGGTCCCATGACCGGGCGCGAAGGGGCCACAGCGTCCCCCCGGGAGCCAACCAACGTGCGAACGGTTCTAGCGGCCGTATACCCGCTCCAGCAACCGGGCTCCCTGCTCGATCGCCGTACCGGCATCTCCGCTCTGCACCGCCTCAGCAAATGCGTTGACCACGATGTACTGCGCGGCCGACTGCGCCGATTTCTGGTTGGCCGGCCCCGCGTATCCCTTGTTACGGCCGTAATTGACGATATTCACGAATTCCGCCAGTTTTGGATCACCCGTGAAAGCCTCATCCTCGATGAATGCCGGGCCCGGCGGGATGATGTATCCCTCATAGACCTGGAGCCACGACAGGAACTGCTCTTCCTGGAACCACCATTCCAGGAAGGCCTTGGCGACATCCTGGTTCTCGGAGTACTTCAGGATCCCCATCGACCGGCTTCCCAGCACGGCAAATTGGCCGGCTGGCCCGGCCGGGAGCGCGGCATGGTAAGTGTCTTCCGCAAGCTCCGGGTTGGCGTTTTCACTCTCCGGGTCGGCCGCGGCGAGGTAGATGCTCGACCCGTTCAGCGTCATCGAAACCTCCCCGGCGAGGTAGGCGCTGTTGTTCGTGGAGTCGTCCCAGCCGAGGCCGGTTTCGTCGAAGCCATCCTTCCAACCCTGGATGAACATCTCCATAGCATCGCGGAATTCCGGCGTGTCGAAGGCGACCGTAGTCCCGTCTTCCTCGACCTCCATCGAGCCGTACGCCCACATGTACGGGTAACAGAAGTTCGGCGGGTCACCGAGGCTCTGGCCGAGCGATTGACCGATCGGATGCCCGTTCTCCTTCAGCTTCTTGCCGAGCGCGAAGAAGTCCTCCCAGTTGTCCGGGAAGTTGTTCTCGGGATCCTCGAGCCCGGCTTCTTCAAGCCAGCTCTTGCGATAGGCCACCGCGATCGAGGACGTTCCGTGCGGAATGGAGAGCCATTGGCCGTCGACCGAGGCCGTCTTGGTCACCCAATCGAAGTACCCGCCCTGGACCTCCTCCAGCGACTCGATGATGTCAGAGACGTCGACCAGGTTCTCGGAGAAGAGGTAGGGGATCGTATCCCACATCTCGACGATGTCCGGCCCGGCCCCCGCCTGGACGGCGGAGGTGGTGCGCGGCTGCAGGTCCGGCCAGTTCACGAAGTCGACCGTGATGTCGACGCCGTTCTCCTCGCCAAACGTCTGCGCCTGCTCGGCAAAGTAATCCTGCGCGGCCGGCACGAACGCTGTGCTGGCAAGGATATTCAGGCTACTCCCCTGGAGGACGGCCGGCGCGACGCGATGTGTTGCCGGTTTGCCAGCTGCGTTCAGGACCCTTCCGGCAGCGGCCGTCGAGAGTCCAAGCGCGGACGCCCGGCGAATGATGCTTCTTCTCGACAGGCGGAGTGCCTTCGCCTCGCTGATCAACTGCTGCGTTCGCTCGTCGCTCATGGTGTCGATCCTTTCGCAAGCCGTCACCCTCGTCGGGCATCCGGCTCCAACCTTCGATCGTCAACGACAGCCGGGGAGTACTTCGCGCAGGCTTCCCTCCTTCGTTGCCGGAACGCCTGCCACCGCGATTCGCGCGGGTTCACGACGCCGGAATGCAAACGGAACGATGGGAGCAACACGGGCACACAATCGCGCCACGCGGTCGAAACAGAGACGTATTGGTTCAGTCGTATGGAAACATATTGTCAGAAGCGGGATACGAACGCAAATTCGACCGGCCGCAGGTCACCACGTACCGCCGCAGATCGTTTGCGGCGTTCGATCTCGACATCCGGTACGGAGTCTCAGGCTTCGCGAAGGCGCATCACCTCGTGCACCCCGATTCGACCCAGGAAGAACCGGATCACGCCGGGCGCCCATCGCTTCTCCCGATCCGTCTCCAGCACCACGCGGGTCATCCTGATCCGCTGTCCCCGCGTCTCGAGCTCGCACCACCCGGCGGCCAGCACGTTCTTGACCCAGTCCGACTCCGACGAGTACGTCAGCGGAACGATGATGTCGTCTCCGTCCCGGAAGATGTTCACCGGGACCGCATACGCGCGCCCGGACACCCGGCCGACATGGTGCACGACCGCGAGGAAAGGCAGGAGGCGCGCGACCGGGCGGATAACCCGGTTCAGGAATCGTTTGTTGAGGCGTGCAACCGTTCTTGGCAGCGGCATCGCGACACCCTCCGGTTGGCAACGAGAACGAGAAAGGGAGGGCATATGCCCTCCCTGTCATCATATCCCTGTGCGTACCGGCGCTGTTACGCTCCGTACCGCTTTTCCACCAGCGCCTCGAACTCGTCGATGTCCTGCCGGATCACATCGAGGCTCGAGCGCCAGAAGTCCGGCGTCCGGATATCGAACCCGAACCGCGCGGCCAGCTCCGCCGCGTCCGCCATGCCCGTCGACGCCAGCAGGTCGTCGTAGCTCGCGCGGAACCCGTCCGGGTCCTCCTGGTACTTCGCGTACAGGCCGAGACCGAAGAGCAGCCCGAACATATACGGGTAGTTGTAGAACGCGCGGTTCGGGCTGTAATAATGGCTCTTCACCGCCCACATGTATGGATGCAGCCCGTCCTCGGCGATCGCATCGCCATACGTCTGCTTCTGCGCGTCCAGCATCAGCTCGCAGAACTCGTCCGCCGTCAGCGTCCGCTCCGCCCGCTTCTCGAAGACTGCCTTCTCGAACAGGAACCGGCTGCTGATATCGACCACGATCTGCCCCGCGTCGACCAGCGAGCCTTCGAGGATCGAGAACTTCTCGTCGTCCGTCCCCTTCTCGATGGCCGCCTTCCGCAGGATCGTCTCGCAGAAGGTGCTGGCCGTCTCCGCCAGCGTCATCGGCGTCTCCATCTTCTGGAGCACGGTCCGGTCCTTCTCGCAGAGGTTGTGGTACGCGTGGCCAAGCTCGTGCGCCATCGTGCTCACGCCATCGAAGGACGGCGTGAAATTCGCCATGACGAGCGACTTCCCGTCCCGCGTGTTCGCGCAGAACGCGCCGTCGCTCTTGCCCGGACGCGGCTCCGCGTCGACCCACTCCTCGTCAAGGGCCCGCTGGGCCAGTGCCCGCATCTTGTCTGAGTAGGTTCCGAACTGCTCGAGCAGGAACGCCATCCCCTCGTCCCAGGACCACACGCGGGTGTTCTCGCCGACCGGCGCGACGATGTCGAACCACATCAGCTTGTCGACGCCGAGCGCCTTCGCCTTGGCCTTCCAGTAGCGCCGGATATCCGGGAACGCCTCGCGCGCGGCCGTCATCATCGCGTCCAGCGTCGTCCGGTCGATGTGGTTCTGGAACAGCGCCTGGTCCAGCGCGCTCTCCCACTTTCGCTTCCGCGCCAGCGTCACATGCTCGCCCTTGACGCCGTTGAGCGCCGCCGCGATCGCCGTCTCCCACTGCTTCCAGGCCGCAACCTCCGCCTCGAAGGCGCGCCGCCGGACCTCGCAGTCCGGATCGTTGGCGAGGTTCCGCACCTCGCTCATCGGCAGCTCGACCTCCTCGCCCGGCCGCTTCTCGAAGCGCACCATGATCTGCGAGGTCAGGTCGTCGTGCAGCTTGCCGAACGCCGAGCCGCCGGAAAGCGTCAGTTCGCTTGCGAGCGCCTCTTCCTCCTGCGACATCAGGTGCTCGGCCTCGATCTTCGTCTTGCGGAGCAGGAACTCGTGCTGACGCGCCAGCTCCGACGAGGCGATCAGGTGCTCGACGTCCTGCTCCCCGATCCACGCCGTCAGCCGCGTGTTCGCCTGCCGCAGCGGGATCAGCGCGATCTGCGCCTCGCTGATCGCCCGCTGGGCGTCATCGTCCCGCGAATTCACCGCGAGCGTGGTCGAGAGGTAGGTCATGATCAGCGACGCGTCTTCCAACGCATCGATCAGCGATGTCATCGCGCGGTCATGCGCCGCCACCGGGTCGGATGCCCCGCCCGTGATCTCGTCGACGATGTTGGAGAACTCGCTGACCTTGCGCTTGAGCTCCGCGAAACCGTTCGCGAACTCCGGTGACGTGACGCCCGGGAAGTACTGATCGAGGTTCCAGTGCGGAAGGGCCTGGTGTGATGTTGCGGTTGCCAAAACGGGTATCTCCTTCTGGCGGATTGCAGGGCGATTAACCACCACACATAGTGCCATATGACAGGGCCGGGTGCGCGCCGACACGAAACGAGCCGGCTCCCTAGAAACGGGCCGGCTCGTCAGCTGCGTCCAATACGCGAGTTTCGCTAGATCCCCGCTAGCGCCGAGAACGTCACGTCCTTCGCGTTCTCCTCGGCGTACCGCAGGTCCCACTCCGTCGAGAACAGGATCACCGGCCGGCCATCGCGGTCTTCCGCGCGCATCCGGCCGCGCCCCGACCCGATCGCGCTGATCTCCGCATCATCCCCGGAGACCCACCGCGCCGCCGTGAACGTCAACGGCTCCATGATCGTCTCGACGTTGTACTCCGCCTCCAGGCGCGACGTCACCACGTCGAACTGCAGCACGCCCACCGCCGCCATGATCGGCTCGCGGCTGCCGCTGCTGACCGGGTAGAAGAGCTGGATGCCGCCCTCCTCCTCGATCTGCGTGATGCCCTTGAGGAACTGCTTGTACTTGTCCGCCCGCGCATGCCGCAGCCGGGCGAAATGCTCCGGTTGGAACCTCGGCATCGGCGGGAACAGCCCCACATCCTCGCTGGAGATCGTATCGCCGATGGTGAACGTCCCGGTGCTCATCAGCCCGACCACGTCCCCGGCGTACGCTTCGTCAACCGTCTCCCGGTCCTGCCCGAACAGGCGCATCGGCCGGTTCAAACGCACCTTCCGGCCGAGCCTTGGATGCCACGCGTCCATGTCCCGCTCGAACTTGCCGGACACGACGCGGAAGTACGCCACGCGGTCCCGGTGACGCGGGTCCATGTTCGCCTGGATCTTGAAGACGAAGCCGGAGAACCGCTCGTCCGTCGGCTCCATCGTCCCCTTCGTCGTCTCCTGCGGCTTCGGTTGCGGCGCGTACTGGATGAAGTTGTCGAGGAAGAGCTGCACGCCGAAGTTCGTCAGCGCCGACCCGAACGAGACCGGCGTCAGCCGCCCGGCGAGCACCTCGTCGAGGTCGAACGGCGTCCCGGCCAGCTCCAGCAGCTCGATATCCTCGCGCAGCTGCTCGGCGAGTTGGTCGCCGATCTTCTCCGCCAGCATCGGGTCGCTCAGGTCACTCACCTGCACCGGAACGCGCTTCGAACCGTGCTCCGTGCGCTCGAAAAGCTGCACGGTATTCGTCATCCGGTCGTAGACGCCCCGGAAATCCGGTCCGTCGCCGATCGGCCAGTTCAGCGGATAGGTCTGCATCCCCAGCGTCTGCTCGATCTCGTCCATCAGGTCGAGCGGTGCCTTCGCCGGCCGGTCGATCTTGTTGATGAACGTGAAGATCGGCGTGTGCCGGCGCCGGCAGACCTCGAAGAGCTTCAGCGTCTGCGGCTCGATGCCGCGTGCGCCGTCCAGCACCATCACGGCGCTGTCGACCGCAGTCAGCACGCGATAGGTGTCCTCCGAGAAGTCCTGGTGACCTGGCGTATCGAGCAGGTTGAGTTGCTTCCCTTGATACGGGAAGGCCAGCACGGTCGAAGTGATCGAGATGCCGCGCTCCTTCTCGATATCCATCCAGTCCGACGCGGCGTGCCGCTGCGTCTTGCGCGCGGTCACCGACCCGGCAAGCTGCACGGCGCCGCCATAAAGCAGCAACTTCTCGGTCAGCGTGGTCTTGCCGGCGTCCGGGTGAGAGATGATAGCGAAGGTACGCCGGCGGGAGACCTCGGTCTCGATCGACGCCGTCGATGTGGTTGCGGATGCTGATGCGTCGCTCATTAAGGGTACTGTCTGTCCTTGTGTAGGCGTTAGGTCGTGATGGCCGCGGGGGCTACCGTCGCTCGTCCGGCGACGGGAAGATCGGCTTGACGTAGAGCAGGAACTCGTTCATCCCGACCTTGAGTACGCGGTTGATGGTGTATTTCGTCTGGCGGGCATGATCCCGGAACGTCCCGCCAGCGCGAAACTGCCCGACCCGCATGTCGCGGCTCGTCCGCGACACGATCTCGTAGGTCAGGCGGCCACAGTCATGGCAGGTGATGTATTGATCGCGCTCGTCCGTGGGCCCGGTCAGCCCGCGCTTGAAAAACGATGTGTTGTTGCTCCCGCACCATGGACATTCGCGCTGGTTGCTGTTGGTCATGGTGTCCTGTGCCTCGCCGGTGGTCTGGGCGGCCCGTGGGGCAATCCCCGGGCGGCGTGCAGGATTGGGGCGTGAACGATCCACCAAGGGAAGATCCTCCTGCGGAATACCGGAGCGTGCTGCGACCGGCCTCGACGCGCACGTCGCATGGCCCTTCAGTGGGTGCTCCGTACCCGATTGTCGTCCTCATATGGTACATCAGGCGACTCCCCCACTGTGGACCGGACCACCCCTCCCCAACGTCCCCCGTTGCGGCAATATACCCCCAAGGGGTATAATCGAGACATGAACAACGGGGCATCAGCGTGCGCCCTTACGAGGATTCAGGTCAGGACACCGCAGATGGTGCAGGAATCGATAGGGAACCAGCAGCGCTCGACATTTCCCGTCGAGGGCATGACGTGCGCGTCGTGTGTCCGCCGCGTCGAGAAAGCGCTGGAGAAGGTCGACGGCGTCTCGGAAGTCAACGTCAACCTCGCCAACGAGACCGCCAGCGTCGCCATGAGCGAGGGTGTCTCCATTGACGATCTCCGAAAGGCGGTCGAGAAGGCCGGCTACAAGCCCGGCGCGATCCGCATCGAGAAGCCAATCCCGGCCGCCCCTGCGCCCGGGCCTTCCGGCATTACGACCAGCTTCGACGTCGGCGGCATGACCTGCGCCGCCTGCGTCCGGCGCGTCGAGCGCGCCCTCGAGAAGGTCGACGGCCTTTCCAACATCAATGTGAACCTCGCGACCGAGAAAGCGACCGTCGAGGTCGGCCCGGGCATCGACGCCGCCCGGATTCGCGCTGTTGTCGAGAAGGCCGGCTACACCCCCGGCGAGATCGTCATCGGCCCCCCGACCGCGACCGCCGGCGCGCCAATCGCGCCGATGCAACAGGGCCCGACCGACGCGGAGCGCGAGGCAGAGGAGCGGGACCGCGCCCGTGACGCCCACATCGCCGATCTGAAGCGCAAGAGCCTCGTCAGCCTCGCCATCGGTCTCGTGATGATGGTGCTGATGTACGTGCCGCTCCCGATCAGCGAGCGCACCCTCGCGCCGTTGCTGCTGATCCCGGCCACGGTCGTCCAGTTCTGGGCCGGCCGCGAGTTCTACGCCGCCACGTGGGCCGCGCTGAAGCACGGCGCGACGAACATGAACACCCTCGTCGCCGTCGGCACCAGCGTCGCCTACGGCTACAGCGCCTTCGTGACCCTCTGGCCCCACCTCGCCGACCGCTGGGAGATCCCGAAGCACCTCTACTACGAGAGCGCCGTCATCATCATCGCCCTCATCCTGATGGGCCGGTGGATGGAGGCACGCGCGAAGAAGAGCACCGGCGAGGCGATCCGCTCCCTCATGGGCCTCCGCGCCGAGACCGCCCGCGTCATCCGCGACGGCGTCGAGCAGGACGTCCCGACCGAATCTGTCGTTGTCGGCGACATCGTTCGCGTCCGACCGGGCGAGAAGCTCCCGGTCGATGGCGTCGTCGTTGAAGGCACGTCCGCCGTCGACGAGAGCATGCTGACCGGCGAATCGATGCCGGTCACGATAGGCCCCGGCGACGAGGTCATCGGCGCCACCATCAACGGCACCGGCTCCTTCCTCTTCCGCGCCACGAAGGTCGGGCGAGACACCGTCCTCTCCCAGATCGTCCGTCTCGTCGAGGACGCCCAGGGCTCGAAGGCGCCGATGCAGCGACTCGCCGACCAGATCTCCGGCTTTTTCGTGCCGGCGGTCCTCGTCCTCTCCGCGCTGACCTTCTTCGGCTGGATGATCTGGGGCCCGGAGCCGCAGCTCTCCTTCGCCGTGACCACGCTCGTCGCAGTCCTCGTCATCGCCTGCCCCTGCGCCCTCGGCCTCGCCGCGCCAACCGCGATCATGGTCGGCACCGGCAAGGCCGCGGAGCACGGCGTCCTCGTCCGTGGCGGTGAGGCGCTCGAGATGGCGCGCAAGGTCGACACCGTCGTCCTCGACAAGACCGGCACGATCACGGTCGGCAAGCCGGTCGTGATCGACATCCACCGCGTTGGCGACATGTCCGAAAACGACATCCTCGCACTCGCCGCCGCGGCCGAGTCGCAGTCCGAGCATCCCCTCGCGGAAGCCATCGTCGCCTCGGCGAAGGAGCGCGGGCTCTCCCTGCCGCCGGTCACCACCTTCGACTCCGTCACCGGCCAGGGCATCATCGCCACCGTCGACGGCCACCGCGTCGTCATCGGCAACGCCGCCCTGATGCGCGGAAACGAGATCGACAGCGCATCGCTGCTCGAAGCCGCCGATACGGTCGCGGCGAATGGCGCGACGCCCGTCATGATGGCGGTCGATGGACACCCTGCAGCGGTGATCGGCATCGCCGACGGGATGAAGGCGGAGTCCCCAAAGACCGTCGCCGATCTCAAGGCCCTCGGCCTCGATGTGTGGATGATCACCGGCGACAACGAAACGACCGCGAACGTTGTCGCGAAGCAGGCCGGTATCGACAACGTCCTCGCCGGTGTCCTGCCAGACCAGAAGGCCGACAAGGTCCGGGAGTTGCAGTCGCAGGGCCGCACGGTCGCCATGGTTGGCGACGGCATCAACGACGCGCCCTCGCTCGCCAGCGCCGACCTCGGTATCGCGATCGGCACCGGCACCGACGTCGCCATGGCCTCGTCCGATATCACCTTGATCGGCGGCGACCCGACGGGCATCGTCACCGCCATCGCGATCTCCCGCCGCACTGTCGCGACGATCAAGCAGGGCCTGTTCTGGGCCTTCGCCTACAACGTCGCCCTGGTCCCGGTCGCCATGGGTGCGCTCTGGCCGGCCCTCAATATCTTGCTGAACCCGATGATCGCCGCGGCCGCGATGGCGATGAGCTCCGTCAGCGTGGTCACCAACGCCCTTCGCCTGCGCGGCTTCCAGCCGCCCCGGAACCCGGAGGAGATCCTGAACCCGCCACTCTCGCAGCGGCTGAAAGACGGCGGGTACCTCGTCGGCATCGCCCTGCTCGCGCTCGCTATCGGTGCCCTCGCCATGTGGCTCGCCGACCTGACCGGCATGGGGTTCACCGTCGCCGACGCCGCCCCATCCGCCACGGAGGCCCCGATAGACGGCATGTCACACTAGGGCCCGTTGGTCGAACCCGTAGCGGAGGACGCGCGGTCGTCGGATGCCCGTGATCGGGCGAGAAGTGGCCGAAATGTCCTCCCCGGGGAAGCCGCCGAAGCATCCGTACCGCTGCAGCTGGTCTGCGGCGTCCCGGCAACACAAAACCAGGCGTTCAAAAGATCGTGGCACCGAACTGGCCACCAAAGCACAGAAGGCGGCACCAGCCGCAAGGAGAAAGGTCACATCATGGCAGAAGCAACCACGCAGGTCACCACCCTCACCGCGCCGGACATCAGCTGCGGCCATTGCGTCAGCTCGGTCCAGAACCGCCTCGGCGGCCTGGAGGGCATCAAGTCCGTCGTCGCCTCCGCCGAGACGAAGCAGATCGACCTCGCCTTCGACCCGACGAAGATCAGCCTCGACAAGATCAAGGCGGAGCTGGACGACGAGGGCTACCCCGTCCAGGAGTAACCGGTTCACCCCGCCTTTCGGGGAAGATTCGGCAATAGTTCACGACACCACCCTTCATCGCACGTAATGTGCGATGAAGGGTGTATTGCTTGCAGAATTGCGACTTGCGGAAACCCGGCTCCAGCCGCATGCTGGAGTCCAGCAATTACATCGCAGGTCAACGACGATCGCGAACCGGAAGGAGCGTGCACCATGTCAAACCCGAGCGCCAATCCCTCGTCACTGGACAACGTCCAGGGAGACACCACGACGATCGATGACGAGCGTCTGGCCGGGTTAATGGGCGAGCATCCGCTGATCGTCGCCTCGAATCGAGGTCCGGTTACGTTCACCGAGATCGGCAACGGCCAGTTCAGCTCCCGCCAGGGCAGCGGCGGCCTCGTCACCGCCATCAGCACCGTCCTCCAGGACCAGGAGGCGATCTGGATCGCCGCCACCATGACCTCCGGCGACCGCGAGCGCTGGGCCATGGCGCGCCGGCGCGGCGAGGAGGTCATCCCGCCATCCGAGAGCGGCACCCGGTTCCGCCTTCGCTTTGTCGTGCCCGACGAGGAGGCCTACAACCAGTACTACAACGAGATCAGCAACCCCCTGCTCTGGTTCCTCCAGCACTACCTGTGGGACACGCCCCGCGCTCCCGACATCACCCACGAGACCTGGGACGCCTGGCGCAACGGCTACGTCAAGGTAAACCGGATGTTCGCCGACGAGATCGTCGCCGCCTGCGAGAGCGCCGGTGGTGGGCGTGAGCCCATCGTCCTCTTGCAGGACTACCAGCTCTACCTCGTCGGCCAGATGATCCGTGAGCAGCGTCCACACGCGACCATCCAGCACTTCGTCCATATCCCGTGGCCGGATCCCGACTACTGGCGGCTGTTGCCCAGCGAGATGCGCACCGCGATCTGCGAGGGCATGCTCGGCTGCGACATCGTCGGTTTCCAGACAAGCAACCATGCCCGCAGTTTCATGTACACCTGCGAGGCCTACGTCCCTGGCTGCGAGATCGACTACACCAACCGCGAGGTCCGCTGGAACGGCAGGACAACGCAGGTCCGCGCCTACCCGATCTCCATCGACCCGGAAGCGGTCCGCCGCATCGCCTACAGTCAGGAAGCGCGTGCCTACGAGCGCTACCTGCCGACGCACTGGAACGAATACACCATCCTGCGCACCGACCGCGCCGAGCCGAGCAAGAACATCATTCGCGGCTTCCTCGCCTACGATCGGTTCCTGGAGCTGCACCCGGAGTTCCGCGATCGCGTGAACTTCATCGCCATCACCCAGCCCTCGCGCATGGATGTGGTCGAGTACCAGAAATATCTCGACGACATCAGCGCCGTCGTTGGCCGCATCAACGCCAAGTACGCCAACGTCGAGACCGGCTGGCAGCCGATCCAACTCATCATGGGCGAAAAATACGCCCGGGTGCTGGCCGCGATGAAGTGGTACGACCTGCTCATGGTCAATTCGCTGATGGACGGCATGGCGCTGGTTGCGAAGGAAGGGGCGCTGGTCAACGAGCGCAACGGGGTGATCCTGCTCTCCGAAGGCGCCGGCGCGGTGGAGCAGCTTGGCGACCACGCGCTGGTCGTCGCCCCGGCCGACGTCGAAGGCACCGCCGAAGCGATCTTCGAGGCGCTGACGATGCCGGTCCAGGAGCGTCACCGCCGCTCGGCAGCCATGCGTCGGGCCGTCGAGGAATGCGACGTGAACGTCTGGTTCCGCGAGCAGCTCGCCGACATCGCCCGCCTGCACGACGAACGTGCCGGCACACCGCAACGCGCGGATATGGCGCTGGACACGGCCTCGCCGGGCTGACCCGCTGGGTCGTCCGCCTCGGGCACAATCGCCGGATACCTCATCTGAAGGAAACTGCGCTTATTGTCATACGCCTGTGCGGTCTTGGCAAGATTGTGTATTTGTTCACAGAATGCTTTGACAGCGAAGTGACCCTCCGCTACCCGGAAGTACGTGATCCGAGCAAAATTGTCCGCTGAAAACAATCGGCATGACTGCCCGTTCGGGCGGCAAACGGCCTTTCAACCAACGTTCAGCGCGTTGCGGGCCAACGTTGAGCGCGTTTCGGCAAGAGCCGTATGTCTGGGCGCGCATCCGTCGAACGCCTCCTCTCCCGAAACACCGCTGACCGAGCGCGAAACCCGGAAATGAGCGTTCCATGCCGGCCCGATCTCCCGCAGGGCGATATCCGGGAAGGCTCTTCTCAGCGACCGAATCCGTACGGGACGACTTGCGGCACCTTCAATCCCCTTCGCCCGCATACCGGCGCCGCAATGTCGTCCCCTCCCAGGCGCAATAACCCCCTCCGAATGGATCATCTGCCCGCCGCCGCTCGCATCGCGTAGGGGCGGCCCCCGTGTCCGCCCGCCTCGCACCAAAAGCTCCCGTCATCCTGAGCGGATGCGAAGGATCCAACGCGAAGCGACGCGGCATGCACCCCTCCCCGCCGCGATCCAAAGCCCCCGCCGTACGGGCCGTACGTGCGAAACAATGTTGACCTGATCCCCCGCAGCATGGCGATATCCGGGCAGGCACAGCTCAGGGCAGCCAAGACGCCAGGTTCCCCCCCTAACCCGAAAACATGGCGCCTTGACGTCTTGGCGTGTTCTTCTCCCCGAGTCCCGCCTTCCAAGATGCCCAGGTTTCCCTATATAGGTGAAACTTGAGCATCTTGATTATCGTCACCTCACCCACCCCCTTCGCAATCGCCTATCGCCGGCAACCGGTATGGGTGGTACGCTCTCTCGTATCCGGGTCCAGCGGCGCCGGGTGGCGAATCGCCATCGAGGCACCTCCTCATCTCCTTCGCACCACCACCCGGAACCAACACTGCCGAACACCGACCCGAGGTCTGACTCCGACGATGTCACAACAGTCCGCACCCAAGAGCACCCGAGCCTCAGCGTTCCCATGGGTGACCGCGCTCTATGGCCTTCTCTTCGTGGCCGCGATCGCGACCCTGGCCCTGACGGTGCTGAACCGGATATCCGAGCACGAGGATCTGCTGACGCTCGGCGTCGTGGACGAGTCGGGCGCGCCTCTTCAAGGGGCAGAGATAGCCTACGGTGACCATCTCTACCGATCCGGCGACGACGGAACGGTTCGCCTCTCGATGCCCGAAGGCGTCCAGGCCATCACCGTCGATCTCGAGGGCTATTCCGCCGTCACCGGCGAGGTCTCGCCAGACCATGCACGCAACCAGACCGTGACCCTCGTCGAGGCAACCGCGCCGCAGACGCCTGAAGCACCCGACACAGCGGCATCACCCACCAGCGAAGCGCCACCAACTGCCGCCGCGACCGCACCGGCTACGCAGGAGGTCGCCGTCGGCGGCACCACCGAGTCCCTCTCGACGCCCACGACCACGGCGGGCGAGATCGCCGGCACCCTGCGAAACATCGACGGCGAGCCCATCATGAGCGGCTGGATCACCGACGGCACATCGTTCGCTTTCAGCGATGCCGACGGCCACTTCGTGTTCGAGGCGGGCACCATCGCGCCGGACGCCACCCTGACCATCTTCGCCTCCGGCTACCACCAGCAGGACCTGCCGGTCCCGGCCGACGGCCAACCGCTCCAGGTCACCCTCGATCACCAGATGATCAAGGGGATCTACTACAACCCGAACATCGCCAACACCGAGGAAGAGGTCAACCGTCTGGTCGAGATCGCCACGACGACCGAGGTCAACGCGATCGTCATCGACATCAAGGAAGAGCTGATCTTCTACGACACGAAGGTCCAGTTCTTCCGCGACGCGGGCATCGTCAATCCGATCATGGATCTGCCGTCCGTCCTCCAGCACTTCAAGGACGAAGGCATCTACACCATCGCCCGGCTCGTCGTCTTCAAGGACAGCGCGGTCGCCGTGAAATTCCCGGAGCTCGCCGTGCTGGACAGCCAAACCGGCGGTCTCTGGCGCGACATGAACGGGATCGCCTGGGTCAATCCCATGGACCACACGCTCTGGGACGCCAATATCGAGCTTGCCTATGAGGCGGCAACGCTCGGCTTCGACGAGATCCAGTACGACTACATCCGCTTTCCCACGGATGGCGACCTTTCCCGCGTCGTCTACGGCATCCCGAACTCGCAGGAGAACCGGGAGGCGGCGATCGAAAAGTTCCTCCAGCGCAGCTACGAGCGGCTCATCCCGACCGGCGTGAAGCTCTCGGCCGATGTCTTCGGCTACACCGTGCTCGTCGAGGACGACCTCGGCATCGGTCAGAACCTCGACCAGCTCGCGCCCCACGTCGACTACCTCAGCCCGATGGTCTACCCGTCGCACTGGCCGGAAGGCTCCCTCGCCGTCAACGGCCACCCGAACGACTTCCCGTACGAGACCATCGAGATCAGCATGGGCCTCGCCGTCCAGCAGCTCGACGGCCAGCGGCTCAAGCTCCGGCCCTGGCTCCAGGACTTCGACTACTGGATCGAAGGCTCGCAACCCTATGGCGACGCCGAGGTGCGCGCCCAGATCGACGCCGTCGAGGACCTCGGCCTCTCTGGCTGGCTCATCTGGGACCCCAACAACCGGTATCACGACGGCGCCTATTTGCCGGAAACTGACGCCACGCCCATCACGGAACCAGCCACACCCGCCGTCGTCACCCCGGCCGCAACCACCCGCGCCACCACCTCAACCCGCCGCCACTAACCAGCCGCGAAACCTTCGCACAGCCGGCCCTCGTGGCCGGCTCCCGCGCTTCGCAGAGAATCCTCCGCACAGCCGGCCCTTGTGGCCGGCTCTCGTGTGTCATCGGATTGGGCTGATCGAATGTCTCGACCCAAGGTGAACCTCGTCACCATCCGGGTAGCCCCGGCCCCGTGGTGGCCAGGGCCGCGACCCAATGACGGCCGGGGTCGTGCACCGATTCCCTCCGGACACGCCACGCCCCCTCATTCCAGGCGAACATGAAGCCCCCCGGCGGAGCCGCCGTCACCCACACCGTGTCCACTCACCGCCCACCGGACCGGGTCACTACCTCACTTTATTCGAATGATTCACATGAAGGGATAGAAAGGGACACCACTAACCCGACCCGAACCTACTAGACGTCGGGATCCGCCCTCTGGGGAGGCAAAAAGAGCATGATCATGATCAGCTTGAACGCCAGACCCGAGACGCCTCAGCCCAGCGCATCGACCACCTGCTCCACCGTCAACCACGACCCGCCCAGCACCTTGTTGATCTGCGTCGTGAAGGACAGCGAGCCGGACAACACCTCCTCCGGGGTGCCCTCCGCCACCACCGATCCGTCGCCCAGCAACACCACGCGGTCCGCTACTCCCGCCACCATCTCCACGTCGTGCGTCGCCATCAACACCCCGACGCCGCTCTCCCGCACCCGCTCCAGCACCGACATCAGCTGCCGCTTGTGCCACGGGTCCATCCCGCGCGTCGGCTCGTCCAGCACCAGCATCTTCGGCCGCCCTGCCAGCACCGTCGCGATCGCCGCCCGCTGACGTTCCCCGACGCTGAGGTCGGACGGATGCCGCTCCGCCGCCCAGCCGAGGTCCACCCGGGCCAGCAGCTCATTCACATCGACCTCGACACGCCGTGCGCGCGCCGTATAGAGCAGCTCGTCCGCCAGCCGCTCGTGGAAGAAGAGCGACGACGGCTGCTGCGGCACATACGCGATCGCCCCCCGCAGCGACCCGGCGTCCATCCTGGTCCGGTCGACGCCATCGAACTCCAGCACGCCAGCCGTCAGCTTCTGGAATCCCAGGACGGACCGCAGCAGCGTCGTCTTGCCGCTCCCGTTCCGCCCCATCAGCGCCACGAACTCCCCCTCGTGGACATCGAGATTTACGTCCCGGAAGATCGCGTGTTTCCCGTGTGAAGTCGCGGCCCCGCGAAGCCTCAGGAGCGGTCCGCCGATATTGCACCGCCGGGGCTCGGGCGAGCGGTCGCGAAGCGCCGTCCTGACCTCCCGCATCGCCGCGTGAGTCCGCATTTCCTTCACGGAAAGCGGAATCTCCGCCCACCCCAGCGCCCGCGCCAGCGCCGATACCGGCGGCAGCGCCACCGGATTCACGATTCCGGCGATCTCCCTGGCCGACCCGTCGATCACATCGCCGCTCGGGTCCAGCAGCCGCACCGAATCGGCGTGGGACAGCACTCGCTCCAGCCTGTGCTCCGCCAGCACGATCGTCAGCCCGAGGTCATCGTTCAGCCGCCCGACTGCCGCCACCACCTCTTCGGCGCCCCACGGATCGAGCTGACTCGTCGGCTCGTCCAGCACCAGGATCCCCGGATGTGTCGCCATGGCGGAGGCAATCGCGACCCGTTGCCGCTCGCCACCGGAAAGCGTTGAGGGCGAGCGATCCCGCAGGTGCGCCAGCCCCATCAGGTCCAGCATCTCCTCGACCCGCTTCCGCATCGTCGACCTCGGGACGCCCTGCTGCTCCAACCCGAACGCGATCTCGTCGTCGACGCGGTCCGTCAGCATCTGCGCTTCCGGATCCTGGAACACGAACCCTACCTGCCGCGCCAGGTCACGCGGCGCCACGGCCCGCGTATCGATCTCCCCGACACGCACCATGCCGCCAAACCGCCCGCCCGAGAAATGCGGGACGAGACCATTGAGGCATCGCAGGAGCGTAGATTTCCCCGACCCGGATCGGCCGATGACCAGCACAAAGGCACCGTCATCGATCTGCCAGGACACATCGTCGAGCGTCAGGCGTGCATCGCCGGGATAGCTGTATCGCACGTGGTCGAGGTCGGCGACCGGAACGCTCATGGCGCCGCCTCCGGGAGGGGCGCTATCGCGGCGGGCACGAGGAGCAAGGCCAGTGAAAGCACCATGAACACATCGAGTGATGGGATGTCGAGGTTGGGATATGGATTGAAGACCACGGCATCTCCGGCGGTCGCCTGCCGCCAAAGGAACCCGGCCAGACCCGGCACGGCCGTTGCGGCCACCACGCGGTCCGCCGTCGACCATCGTTCCTCTCGATATCGCTCGACCCGGGCAGTCGCCTGGCCGCCGCTGCGCACCAGTATGACGACGGCGCCGACAACCACGACCGCCGAGAGCGCGGCAACCAGCTCCCGCCCCATCGCCAGCGCATAGGCACCGATGACGAGCCCGGCAATCGCCGCCAGCGCCGGCCATCGTGCGGCCGAGGACGATTCGCCGCTCGTGCCAGAAGCCCCGAATCCGCGCGCCTCCAGCGCTTCGGACATGGTCAACGCACGCTCCAGCCCACCTTCGATCAGCGGCACGACCAGCCGGGGCACATCCCGCGCTCCCCTAATCTGGTGACCTCGCGAGATCTGCGACTCCCGGATATCCACAAAGGCCCTCGATGCGCCCGGCAGGAACGACCACGCGACCGACCCTGCCACCGCGATCGGCGCCACGCGCGGCGGCAGCGTTCGCACCAGCTCCGACCATCGCATCCCCGCCGCGACCGTCGTGCCGGTCAGTACCAGGGTCAGCATCGCGACGCCGCTGACGAGGCCATAGACCACGGCGTTCAGCGTTACCCGTCCGCCGATCAACGGGATCCCCTCGGGAATGGTGAAGAGCACCTGGTTCCCGGCATGGACGGTCAGCGCGTTGAAGAGGACGCCGACCACCACAAAGACCCCCGCCATTCGCGCGATCCAGCTCCAGCCCTGGACGAGGCGGCCTGCCCATACAAGGCGAACCGCGATGACGATGGCGAGCATCTCCAGCACGACCAGTGGATGCCGGGACACCAGCATCGGCACCATCGCGCAAAGTCCCCAGACGAGCCAGGTCCGGCTGTCCAGGCGGTCGGCGTTCATGCGTCCTCCGCGCGTGGCGTCGCACGCCGCGAGCGAAGCACCAGTAGTCCGCCGACCAGCACGACGCCGACGACCGCCGCGATGCTCGCGTACCCGATCGACCCGTCGCTATCGTCCTCGCTGGTCGCACCGCCTTCGGTCGTCAACAGGGCGTCGTTGCCGAGGGACTCCAGGTCTCCCCCTGCGCGCTCGGCAAGCGCCTCGAGCGACAGCACCGGCAGATCAGGGTCCGTCCCGGTCCAGCTCCACGCGTAGATGTCACCGTCCTCGACGCGGGCACCGCTCGCGCCGGTCGCGACGAACTGCCACTCGCCCTCCCCGGAGAGCTTCGAGAATTGCCAGAAGGGCGATTCCCGGTCCGACGTCTGGCACATCCGCGACCGGCAATCATCCACAGAGCAGCCGGTATCGTCGATCTGGCAGACTGCGTCGCCAAGCCCTCCAAAGCCAACGGTCACCACGTCGATCCCGCTTCGCTCAAGCAGGTCGACACCATTGATGCGCTCTTCCTCAAACGGCACGACGACGTACGACACCCGGCCATCGCCGTAATCGACGATCAGGCCCGCCGCATTCGGTGCCTGCGCGCCGGCTCCGATGGGAAGCAGGGCCGCGAGGACGCACATCGCCAGTATGGCGAAGCGCGTCCTCCAGACGTTCCGGTTGCTCAAACGGGAAGTCCGCCGCATCTTAAACCTACGCCGCCCGCTCCAGCAGGACGGCGACCGGCGATGCCGCCGGCGTGGCCACGTCAGCCGGCACGATCGGCAGCGCCTGGCCGGCGATCGCCGGGATTGCCTGCAGCGTCGAGAACAGGTTCTCTGACGTATCCGTGTACTGGTAGAAATATGCGCCCGAGGGAAGCTGGAACTGCTGCAGGCTCGCGAGCGACCGGGACGGGTCGTTCCCGACCGCGATCTGGGCCTGCGCCATCAGCGCCGTCGAGTTGGCGTCCGCTTCCGCGCCTGCGGCATAGCCTGCGCCGCCCTCGTCATCCAGCGTTGTCAGCAGGTACTCGAGCGCTCCCTGGACCATCGAGTGATCGCCGTTACCGGTCGCGACCAGCGCCTGGACCACCATCGACGTCGTGTTGCCATCCACAGCCGACTGGTCGGTCGAGGCATCGAATGCCCAGCCGCCATTGTCCGCCTGCGTCGTCTCGAGCGCCGTGACTGCCGAAGCGGGTACCTCGGAGCCGGTCAGCGCCAGCGCCATCATCGCGTAGGCGTGATCGTAGATTCCGCTTCCGTAGATGCCACTCTCGCTGTCCTGGCCATCCACGACGACGGCGAGAGGGTCGACGCCCCCGATATTGGTTGGATCCTCGCCCGCCGCCACCAGCGCCAGAACCAGCTTTGCCGCCTGCCCGACGCCGACATCGACGTAGCCCTGCGCCACGCCCTCGCTACCGAGATACTCCAGCGCCCGGTCCACCGAGTCGTCAGTATTGGCGCCGGCGTTCTGCGCCGCGACCAATGAGATCACCGCATCAACCGTCGTCCCGGGGTCTGCCTCGCCGGAGAAACCGGCGAAGGCCCCGTCCTCCAGTTGCTGGCCGAGAACCCAGTCCACCGCCGCCTGGAGGTCACCACCCAGGGCTGGCTGCGCGCCGTTCGGCGTCGCATCCTGTGCGCTCGCACCAATCGGCATCAACAGTGCCATGACGAGCAGGAACAACGTCACGATACGAGTCAGGTTTCGCCTCATCAGGTCCTCCTCCCCCATTCCGGGGCAAGCAAAAAGCCCACTCTCGCGAGCGGGCCGGAAACCGGAGGCAAATGTCCGGTTGTCACCTGATAGTGACGGTGTCCTGCACCCTTTAAGTCGCGAAGGGTCTCAGACGCGTTTCGAACAGGTGACCTGGCTTCGGCCGACAAAATCGGCCGTTACAGTTGCGCGACAGCGCCGGACCCTCACCGGCTTCCCCTGGTTCGATGCGCGAAGAGTGGCTTTTTCAACGTGCGTAGCCGGCACACCCGGCCGCTCGACCATCATAGCGCATGCACCAAGCCCGTGCACCGGCCCCTGCCGTGATCATGCGATACTGCTTTGTGGAAGAACCGGGGCGGGCAAAGCACCCGTGCCGCATCTCTTACGTCTGGGGTTAATTTCGTGGATTTCGATCAATCGTTGTATCTCGCCCTCGCTGCCGCGGGCGCGTCGATCCTCGGCAGCATGTTGGGACTCGGGGGCGGCGTCTTCATCGTGCCGCTGTTCACGCTGTTCCTCGGCGTTGACCCGAAGATCGCCGTCGGCGCCAGCGCAATCGCGGTCGTAACGAACTCCGTGGTCGGCTCGACGCGTCACCTGCGGAACCGCTACGTGAACATCCGGCTGTCGATGTTGCTCGAGGTCAGCACCGCGCTCGGCGCCATCGCTGGCGCGCTGATCGCGGTCGCGGTCAACGCCGGATTCCTCAAGGCCCTTCTCGGCGCCGTGCTCCTCTACGCGGCTTGGAGCATGCTCCGGGGCAGGTCGATCGAGATCCCGAATGCGGATGAAGCCGACCCGGACCCATGGCGGCTCATGGACGCATTCCCCGAGGGCAAGTCCGGCCAGATCATCAGGTACGTTCCCCAACGCATCAAGCTCGGCATCGGCGCGAGCTCCGGAGCGGGCGTCATCTCCGGCATGCTCGGCATCGGCGGTGGCGTGATCCAGGTTCCTTTGATGAACCTGCTCATGAAGGTCCCGCTCCGCGCCGCCGCCGGTACCAGCTCATTCATGGTCGGCATGACGGCGGTGGCGACGGCCGCGGTCTTCTACGCCTCCGGGAATATCAGCCCCGAGGTCACTGTCCCGGCCATGATCGGCGTCCTGCTCGGCTCCAATATCGGCTCCATCCTGACCAAACGCCTCAAGACCGACCGCCTCGTCATCGTGTTCGTGGCCGTCATGGTCTATCTGGGCATCTCGATGGTACTGAGCGCGTTCGGCATCGAGTTCCCGGGGTAAACCGTCATGCAGAAGACCACCACACCACCGCCAGCCACGAAGCACGAGCGCTCAGAACGGGTCGTGGAGCAAACGATCTCACTGTTCCGGATCGGCTACATCCTCTCGTTCATCCTTGTCGGGATCGGCCTGGTCGCCGCGCTGGTCCAGGATCAGCCCCTCTCGTCCGAGCTCGGTCCTCCACAAGATCTGCTCGAGGAACTGCTCGACCTGGATCCCAACGGCTTTATCGGCACGGGCATCGGCATCATGATCCTGACACCCGTCGTCATGACCGTCGAGGTCGCGATCAACTTTTTCCGGGAGCGCGACACGCGATTCGGGACCATCACGGCGGTCGTTGCCGCCATCCTGATCGTGACGTTCGGACTCGCATTCACCTAACGAGGGAATCATCGTGCAGGACACTACCCGGCCTATCGTCATCATCGTTGCGATGGAGAGCGAGCGGCGGCATCTCGACCCATTGCTGGCGAACAACGAGCGTCTCGAGGACGGCATCTGGCCCACATGGCGCGCCGACGTTCAGGGCACGCCGATCATCACCGTCATGTGCGGCATCGGGATGGTCAGCGCCGCCGCGGCCACCGAGCACGCCATCGCCGCCTGGAATCCTTCGGTCATCCTCAACTTCGGCTGCACCGGTGCCCACTCCCGCGAGCTCTTCCCCGGGGATGTGGTGATCGGAACCGACCTGATCCATCAGGGCCGGATGCGCTTCGCGCCGGACGGCCAGATCATCCCGTTGGAGGTGCCGTTTACCGTTCCAGGCGAGGTCGAGCCCCGGACCGGCCTCTCCTGCGACCCCGACCTGGTGCGCCATGCCCGGGAGGCAGCGAAGGACGTTTCGCTCCCCGGCTGGCCGGATGAGCTCCGGCTTCCCGAGCAGCCAGCCGGGCGGGAACCATTCGTCATGGAAGGCCCGATCGCGTCAGCTGACGTCTGGCTCCAGGATCCCGCGAGGCTTGACGCAATGCATCAGCGCACCGGCTCGCTCTGCGAGGACATGGAAGCCGCGGCTATCGGCCAGGTCGCGACGCTCCATGGCATCCCCTTCCTGGCGATCAAGGACATCTCGAACAGCGAGTTCTATATCGCGTCGGTGTTCGAAGAGTCCTCCTCAGCGCTGCCGGTCGATGAGGTTGGCAAGCGCGCCGCCATGCTTCTCGTTGCCACCATCGAGCGAATAACGGCCTGAACCGGACCTCCTGGCCTGGACACAGAAAAGGCGCCGCACGTGAGGTGCGGCGCCTTTGTCTTCCCGGTTGCCTATTCGTATTCTGGCGGCCGGATCACGATCCGGTTGTTGGGCGGATCGATGTCCGGCACGAATTCGGGATGGTTCGGCACGAGCAGGTCTTCCGCGGCGTCCGGTCGCTGGCCGATAACGAGAACGTCATGCGCGCCGGTTTCGATGAGATCGATCACCGTTCCCGCGATCGTGCCGTCCTCCAGCTCAGCCTGCAACCCGATCAACTGGAAGAGGAAGTACTCGCCGTCCTCGAGCGGCCGGGCGTCCGAGCCGGCGATCTTCACGGCCAGGCCGGAGAGCTTTGCGGCATCCTCCGGTGTGTCTGTGCCGCCAAGCTTCACCAGCGCACCGTCATTCGTGAACCGGATACTCTCCAATGGAATCGGCGTATCTCGCTCACCAAGATAGACGGTCGTCACGGTGACCAAATTGTCGGGGTCATCGGTGAGGAGCCGCATCTTGATCTCACCACGCACGCCGTGCGAACCGCCCAGCCGACCAACGGTCAGCCGAACATGCTCCAACGGGGTTGCCGGTTCCGGCCCTCGTGTCTCAATGAGTGTTCGCGGAGGCGCCGGCTTCCGTCTTCGCCGGTTCGCGCTTACGCGCGACGCTGGTCGAGACACGGACGGGGAGCCGGTAGTCGGCTCCCCGTCTCGGGGCGATCGGGATGGACGCTTGCGATCAGGATTGTCCTTCAATGTCCAGACTCACTCGCAAATGGTGTCGCGATCCGACAATCATCAAGGCGGTTCGCATCGACTTGGCGATCCTGCCGCCACGGCCGATGATCTTGCCGAGATCGGACTCTGGCAATCGCACCCGCACCTGCACGGACGAGCCACGCTCGACGGCATCAACGACGACGTTCTCCGGTTCGTCAACCAGCTGGTTCACGATCCACGATACGAGGCCGCGAAGCTGGTCGACAGCCCCATTCGCGCCGTCTTCGGCAACCGCAACAGCGTCATCGATATCGAAGCCATCGTCGTGAGGAAGCGACTCATCGTCGTCATGGACATGATTGACCACGGCGGCCTCATCCGGACTGGCGGTACGCACATCGTCCGGATGGTGATGCATCGACTCGTCATCGTCGTGAACATGAGACATCGCGCGCTCGTCCATGGTCGCCGCCTTTCCGCCGTAGAATCGAAAACCTAGGCAGTCGCCTCGGCCTCAGCCTCAGCCTTCTTGCCCTTCGGCGTGTTGTAGGTCACGGAAGCGTCGATGACGCCAGCGCGCTTCAACAGGCCCTCGACCGTCGGGGACGGCTTGGCGCCAACGCTCAGCCAGTGCTGGGCGCGCTCGGCCTCGACCTTGATCGTCGGCGGATCGGTCAGCGGGTCGTAATGTCCGACGACCTCGATGTAGCGGCCATCGCGCGGCGAGCTATGCTCGGCGGCGACGATTCGGTAGAACGGACGCTTCTTCGCACCCATGCGGCGAAGTCGAAGCTTGATCACAGTTGGTAACTCCCTGTTCGGAGGATGTTGGGCCATGTGCCCGCGCCATTCACATCATGTCACCCGGGTCGCCCGGCGAGGTTTTCCTGACGCCCCCGGATCTTCCAGCTGTGCGCACTGCACTGGTTACAGGGAGAAGAGCCGCACTGATGCTCTTCCTGTCGTGCCCCCTGGCACCGTCCCGGCGGGTCCTGACCGGACCTCGACCCCTGCCCCACTTCAACGAAAATCAATCTCCGCGAAGCGCATGGAAGAACGGACCGCCACAGGCGGTCTCGACGAATAACGGTATCACATTCGGAAGAAAGTGGTCAAAAAGAAGAGGCTATACCTGACGTCTCGGGAAGACGTCTCAAGAGTTGGAAGAATCGTCCGCCATAGAGAAGTTGCGAACGGGCTCGCCCTCGCTGTCGCCGCACTTGCAGCAAACGGTCGCGACGACGTCCGCCATATCGCGCGAGATGCCCATCGCGCGTGCACGCCGAACAACCTGCGTGCGATCGTGTCCATTAACCAATGCTTCAGCTACGAGCCTGCTCGGGCGCACCGATGCCACCTCGGCGTTGATTGTCATGCCGCTCATGTCCCATTCACCTCAATTTCAGTCGTTTGATCAACATTGTGCGGATCCGTAGTTCCGGACGGCGCCAGCCAAACACCACCGGTGATCCCGCACTCTTTGTCAACATACTATCAATATCTGTCAACACCGGGCAACTGCTTCAACAAAATCATTCAGAACGCTGTTCGGGGCGAACGACGATCAAAAGTGGCTCGCCCCGCAGCCGCTACTCCGTCATGCCTCGTGGGAGTTGCTTCGCGATCTCCCACCGGAATCGCTCCACCTCCCGAAGCCGTCGCTCCTCATCCCACCCCTGGGTTTCCGCAGCGATCTGGCTCACCGCCTTGACGGTTTCGAGGCCGGCGTCCTTCTCGAGGGCGAGCATGGTCCGGCGTAGCATCAGGTCCGCCAGCGTGGTGGTGAACTCGTGGCGGAAGGAGAACGGGACGACTGCCGCAATCGCCGGATGCGACGGCACGATCCGCTCACGCAGCCGGGGCTCCTCATACGCCAGACGCATGACATCTCGCGCGCGAAGGCCGTACACCTTGAGCAGCCAATCGGCGGATTCCGGCGAGAGCCACTCCGGCGCGCTGTGCTTCAGCTCCGCGGCGGTTCGCCGGAAGTCGCCAGATCCGCCCGGCAAGCGCAGCTTCCGGGTCTTGCTGGCGGTGGGCTTCCGACCAAGCTTCCGCTGGATATCGTCCACCGCCTCTTCGGACAACGAGCGATAGGTTGTCAGCTTTCCGCCGATGATGGAAAGCAGGCCCTCCACCTTCGGCGAATGGTCCTTGATGATGTGCTTCCGCGTGATGGCCCCGGTCGAGCCTTCCGGCTTGTAGGGCAACGGCCGCACACCGGCCCATGTATAGAGGACATCCTCGCGCGTGAGCTTCGCGTCCGGGATGGCCAGGTTGGTCTCTTTGAGCAAGTATGCGATCTCGTCCTCGCTGGCGACGATGCGGTCCAGGTCGCCCTCGAAGCGGATATCGGTCGTACCGATCATGTAGAGATCGTTCCACGGGATGATGAAGTACGGCCGGCCGTCCTGCCGAGCCTCGATATAGAGGGCATCCTTCGGCGCGCCAGGGAACGGCTCGACGACGATGTGGCTCCCCTTCGTCCCGCCGTTGTAGCGAGGGAAGTCGCCGGCGAGGTCGAGCACTCGATCGATCCACGGACCGGCAACATTGATCGTCACGTCGGCACGCGCAACCCCCGTGGTGCCATCCTGCTCGTTGACGAACTCCACGCCGCGAACAACACCCGCTTCCATCTGGAAGCCCGTGACGCGCGTGTGTAGCCGGACCTCACCGCCGTAGGACACGCCATCAACGACGTTCTCGACGACCAGGCGCTCGGGGTAAATCACTTGCGCGTCGTAATACCGGGCGGCGGCGCGCAGACCTTCCGGCTCGAGGCCGGGCTCCTGCCGGAGCGCCTCGGCCTTCGAATACATGCGGGCAGTCGGCAGCGACTTGTCGTAGGAGAGGACGTCGTACGCAATCATGCCCAGTCCGATCATGAAGGGGCCACGGCTGTGGCCCTTGTAGACCGGGAGGGTCAGCGGCAGCGGCGACACGAGGTGCGGCGCAGCATGAAGCAATCGCTCGCGCTCGCGGAGCGACTCACGCACCAACGCGAACTCGTAATGCTCCAGGTAGCGCAACCCGCCGTGGATGAGGCGGCTTGACGTCGATGTGGTGGCGCCGCCAAGGTCGTCCTTCTCCAGCAGGAGCGTCTTCAATCCCCGGGTGGTCGCCTCGCGGAAGATTCCAGCGCCGTTGATCCCCGCGCCTATCACGATAAGGTCGTACTTCTCAGATCCCGCGGCCATCGCCATTGTCTCTCTCCGATATGGGCTCGCGAACCCTTCTTAATATTCGTTTACAAGTGTAGGCGCTTCAGTGCCGCGAGGCCCGTAATTGCACCGATTTTCCGGAGCATGATTTCCCGATACAGTGTCAGGAGCAATCCGCTACCTGGCCAATGCCACGCTGGAAGGGAGTCATCTCGTGAGACACCACCCCGGCAAGCCGAACGTCATCGTGTTCTTCACGGATCAGCAGCGCTGGGACTCGACCGGCCTGCACGGGAACCCGCTGGAGCTCACACCGAACCTCGATCGCGTCGCCAGGGCGGGGACGCATGTCGCGTACTCGTTCACCAACCAGCCAGTCTGCGGGCCCGCGCGGTCGTCGATGCAGACGGGCATGTACGCGACGGCGACCGGATGTTGGCGGAACGGGATCCCGCTGGATTCGTCGCTCCCGACCCTCACCAACCACTTCCGGGAGGCTGGCTACCGCACCGGCTACATCGGCAAATGGCACCTCGCGGCATCCGAGCCGGTCGCCGAGGCGGAGCGCGGCGCCTACCAGGACTGGCTGGCGGCGAATCTTTTGGAATTCGCGTCCGGTCCCTACGACGCCCGGTTCTTCGACGGGAATGGCGACACCGTCGAGCTCCCGGGGTATCGCGTCGATGCCCAGACCGATGCGGCGATCCGGTATATCGATGCCCACAAGGAAGAGCCGTTCTTCCTCTTCTGCTCGTACCTGGAACCGCACCACGACAACCGGGTGGACGACTACCCTGCTCCTCTCGGCTACCGGGAGCGTTACGAGGCACGGTGGACGCCACCCGACCTGACGGCCCTTGGCGGCACGAGCCAGCAGCACCTGCCCGGGTATTGGGGGATGGTGAAACGGCTCGACGAGACATTCGGCCGGCTTATGGATGCACTCCACAGCCTCGACCTGACGGACAACACCATCGTGCTCTTCACCTCGGACCACGGCAACCACTTCAAGACGCGAAACAACGAGTACAAACGTTCCTGTCACGATGCGTCGATCCGCGTGCCGACGGTGTTCATGGGATCAGGATTCCGGGGCGGCGGTCAGGTGCAGGACTTGGTCAGCCTCGTGGACCTGCCGCCGACGCTCCTCGACGCAGCCGGCATCCCGGCGCCGAAAACCATGCAGGGACGGTCCATCATGCCGTTGATTCGGCACGAGCCGGACGCCGATTGGCCACAAGATGTTTTCATCCAGATCAGTGAGTCTGAAGTGGGGCGCGCGATCCGCACGAAGCGATGGAAATACCACATCCGCGCGGAGGGCGCGGATCCATGGCGTGACCCGGGGAGCGACACCTACACCGAGCATTCGCTCTTCGACCTGCAGGTCGACCCGTACGAGCTGAACAACCTGATTGGCTTCGACTCCCATCGCGCGCTCTGCGACAGGTTGAAGGAGCGATTGATTCGACGCATGGTCGAGGCGGGAGAGGCCGCGCCGATGATCGAGAACGCCCCGGCCAGGAAGAGCAGTCTCTTCCTGACGGATCACGAGCTGACGCAGTAGCGATTCCCTGTTTGGGACGGGACCTGTACGATGCGGATACGAATCGCGATTCGACGCCGGCGCGACCGCCGCGCATGAAGATGGATGGTGACCACATGAACTGGCATCCCTTGCGCCTGACCACACCGTTTCAAACCTACGGATTCGGCGGGAGCGCAATCATCGACCGGCTCGGAAAGACCGGGCTCCCGCTGCCGACGATCGCCGAGACCTGGGAGGTCAGCGACGTCGACGGGCACATCGCGACCGTCCGGGAGGGCGAGCTTCGCGGCCGGTCGCTGCGACAGCTGGCACTGGAGCATCCGCAGGAGATGATGGGCCGTGGCTGGACCGGGCCGCACTTCCCGCTCCTCGCCAAGTTCCTGGACGGCGCGGGGATGCTGCCCGTTCACCTACACGGGAATGACGAGGCGGCGCGGCGCGTGTACAACGAGCCGAACGGCAAGTCCGAGGCATGGCATATCCTCGATGCCACGCCCGGGGCGACGGTCCTCGTCGGGTTGTTGGACGGCGTCGATATGGAAACGCTTCGTGAGGCGCTGCTCCGGCAGGACTACGACGCCGTCATGCGACGGATCCCGGTGCGTGCCGGAGACACGGTCTATGTGCCGGGAGGAGCACTGCACAGCTTCGGGCCGGACACGCTGATCTACGAGATCCAGCAGACGTCCGATATCGGGCTGGATGCGATGCCATACGACATGGACGGCAAGCGATACGACGTGGAGACGTGGCACCAGCGGATCGACGGGCTGATCGACCAACTGGAGCCGGCCCTGCGGCCGGTGGTCCAGGCCGGGCTCCGAATCCCCGCCGGGACCGACAACGACCGGACCTTCTGCTGCGCAGGCCCCTACTTCGCGCTGGAACGCTGGCGGGTCGGGGCGACAGAGCCCCTGCGTCATTCGTTCGGAACGGCGCTGATCCTGAGCAATCCGGCCGCGCCCTGCAAGGTGCGGGTCGGCGACTGGAACGGCACGCTCGGTCGGGCGGAGACGCTGTTGTTGCCTGCCGTGCTGGGAGAAGTGGAGGTCGAGGGACCCGCCGATGTGCTGGCAGCCTACCTGCCGGACCTCGAAAAGGATGTGATCGCGCCGCTCCGGACGGCGGGATACGGACCTGAGGTCATCAACACGTTGGGCGGGGTCAACGCCTCCTGAGAGGGCTGCATGCAGCGGAAAGGGAGGACATTGCGGCCAGTTCGCGACGGACAACGTCGTTATCAAGGCCGCAAGTCCTCCCGTACAGTCAGGCTATTGGCTCTTGGCGCGGCCGACGGCATCGGCCCAGGCGTCGACGCGGGCCTGGCGCTCGGCGTCCGTGATGGCCGGTTCGAAGCGCTTGTCGACCTCCCAGCTGTCACGGACGTCCTCGCGGCCATCCCACAGTCCGCAGCCGATGCCGGCAAGGTAGGCCGCGCCGAGCACGGTCGTCTCGACGTTCTTCGGCCTGACGACCGGGACACCGAGCACATCGGCCTGGATCTGCATCAGGAGGTCGTTGGCCGCGGCACCACCATCAACCCGTAGTTCCGCCAGGCTGATCCCGGCGTCATCCTGCATGGCCTGGAGCACGTCCCGCGATTGCATCGCGATCGCCTCCAGCGTCGCCCGGGCAATATGGGCGACTGTGGTGCCGCGACTGATCCCGATGATGGTGCCCCGGGCGTCGGCGTCCCAGTGCGGCGCGCCCATGCCGGAAAGCGCCGGGACGAACGAGACGCCAGCGGTGTCGGGCACCGAAGCGGCCAGCGCCTCGACGTCGGAGGCCCGCTCGATGATGCCAAGTCCGTCCCGAAGCCACTGGACGGCCGCGCCGGTGACGAAGATGGAGCCCTCGAGGGCGTACTCGGTCTGCCCTTCGATATCCCAGGCGATGGTGGTGAGGAGCCGGTTGCGGGAGGTCGTGGCCTCGGGACCGGTCTGCATCAACAGGAACGACCCGGTGCCGTAGGTGTTTTTGGCCTCACCGGGCTGGAAGCAGGCCTGGCCGAAGAGGGCTGCGTGCTGGTCGCCAGCGGAACCGGTGATCGGGATCTCGCGGCCAAAAATCGAAGCGTCCGTGACGGCGATCTTCCCGGCGTTCGGGACGATCTCCGGGAGGATGGCCTCCGGGATAGAGAGGTCGTCCAGCAGCTCCCTGCTCCACTCGCCTGAGCGAATGTCGAAAAGCATGGTCCGAGCGGCGTTGGAGTGGTCGATGACGTGCGAGGCGCCGCCGGTCAGCTTCCAGATGAGCCACGTGTCGATGGTGCCGAACACGACCTCGCCGGCCTCGGCGCGCTTGCGCAGCTCGGGCTGGTCGTCCAGCAGCCAGGCGATCTTGGAGGCGGAGAAGTAGGCATCCGGCACGAGGCCGGTGATGCGGCGGTAGGTCTCCGCTTGGCCGCGTTCTTCGAGGTCACGGATGATGTCCGCGCTCTGGCGGCTTTGCCAGACGATGGCAGGGGCGACCGGCTCGCCGGTGGCTCGATCCCAGAGGACTGTGGTCTCGCGCTGGTTGGTGATGCCGATGGCGGCGATGCGGTCGATGCCGCCGTCCAGCCGATCCAGCGCCTGGCGCACGACCCGCATCGTCACGTCCCAGATATTGTTCGCGTCGTGGTTGACCCACCCGGATCGCGGGTAGATCTGGTCGATCTCCTCCTGCGCGACATCGAGGAACCGGCCGGAGCGATCCACCACGACGGCACGGCTCGATGTGGTGCCCTGATCGATCGCCAAAATGAGGTCTGCCTGCGGCATCTCCTGCTCCCTGCGACATGTATACATTCCTGCGGGAATGCTACCGCAAAGCGGGTCTGCTGCGCGGGAGGTGGTGCATGGGACCCCGTATCGGGCGGGGACGGATGGAGCCCAAGGTGATCATGATCATGCGCAATTCGTTCCGCGGTTGGCGAGCGAGGCTCCCCGGGGGATATCGTGCACGGGGACTCCCCTTCCCTTCTCGGCACGCATTGGGCGCGGAGACGTTCGCCACGTGTTTTTTTCGTGGATGTAGACGAGGTTAAACAGGGGCAGAGGTATGTGCCCTGACGCTCGCTTCGCGTCGGGTTCTCCGGCCGAGCCCGCCGGGCGAGGCGCGCGGAGGGTTCTTTGTTGCGGCTGGGCGGCTTCAAGCCGAGACAAAGATCCCTCCACGCGTGCCCTGCTCCGCGGACCACTTGGTCGGGATGACGGATCGAGGGCCGAGGTCGTGTGGCGAAACGTCCAGACTCGGCAACTTATCCGGCGCGTTTTCGGGGGGCGTTAGTCCTCCGGGTCCCAGAAGACGACCGGGATGTCGCGGGTCGGGGCATCCGGGGAGTCGCCGGTGACGTCGGCCTCGCCGCGCCACCAGACGCGGGTGTCGATGGTCTGGAGGAACATGTTCGGGACGAAGCCCTGGACGTCCTCGCGGACGAGGATAAGGTCGTGGGGCGAGCCGAACCAAAGGCCGAAGAGGTCGTCGTTCGCTGCCTGCTGGAGACGGACAAGGGCGTTACGCATGTCGTCGGGGCTGGTCGCGGCGAAGTACTCGTCGATCGCGGCGTCGACGTCCGGATTGCTGTAGCCGCCGGGGTTCCAGCCACGGGTGTTGGCGCGGATATCCCAGGCAGTGCCGTAGAGGTCGTAGTGATTGAAGGCGGGGTACCCGACGAGCGAAAACGCGACCATGTCGTACATCCGGTTCTCGACCCAGCGGGTATCGAGCTCTTCCGGCTCCAGCTGCTGCACGGTCAGGCGCGCGCCGATCTTCTGGAAGTTGTCGCCGAGACGCTCGATGATCGCGAGCAGCTCCGGGCGCTCCTGCGAGGAGACGATCAGGTAGAGATCCAGCTTGTTGCCGACGGCGTCCTCACGCATGCCGTCGCCATCGACGTCGACCCAACCGGCTTCGTCGAGGATGCGGTTCGCCTCGTCGATATCGAACGCCGGGTTCCGGAGTGACTCGTCCCGAGCCCAAGGCTGGACAACCGTGCCGGCCAACGTCTCGTCGATGAAGGAGAAGAAGACCTCGCGGGCATAGGACTCACGGTCCACGGCAAGGCTCAGGGCCTTGCGCAAGGCCGGATCGGCCATCATGTCCGGCGTGATATTGGCCGGGTTGGCGACGTTGAAGGCGGCGAAGAAGACGGTTGGCGACGGCGCGACGAAGAGGCGGCCCTCCTCGTTCCAGACGGCGTCGAGATCAGTGGCGCGGACCGGCCAGACGACGTCGACATCCCCATTCTTCCAGCCGTCGATACGGGCGGCCTGATCGTCCTCGGCGATGAAGACCAGCTCGTCGGCGTGCGGCGGGGTCTCCCAGTAGTCGTCGTTGCGAACGAAGGTCAGGCGATCGTCGCTCGCCTCGCCGAAGCGCCACGGTCCGGTACCGACCGGCGGATTCGCCGCCCAGTCAAAGCCGGAGATAGAGCGCTCACCGACCGGCCGTGATTCCCACTGCGTGATGTATTGCCGCGACGAGAAGATGGGCTGGGTCGCGGCATTGAAAAGGAACGCGCCGTCCGGCTCGGCGAAAGTGACCGTCACCCGCTCCGCGGATTCGGCGACGACATCGGTCACCAGCGCGAACATCCCGGCGAGCGCCGTGTCGTAGTCGTCACGGTACGCGAGGATCGAAAAGCGGGCGTCCTCGGCGGTGAACGCCGTGCCGTCGTGGAAGGTGACGCCGGAGCGAAGGTCGAAGGAGAGCGAGAGGCCATCCGCGCTCCACTCCCATGCCGTGGCAAGGCCGGGTCGCGGTTCCATGGTGACGGGATCGGGCCGGACAAGCGGGTCGTAGAGGCTGAAGAGCGCCTGGATGTCCTGCCGCTGCGCGGTCGGATTGAAGTCGGTCAGCCCGTCGCGTCGGGCGTAGAGTCGGAGCGTCCCACCCCCGACCGGCTCGGCGTCATACCGGGGCTGGAGATCCTCGATGATGCGCAGCTGATGCTCGGGGAAGATATCCGGCGTCGGCGTGGCGACCGGGGACGCGGCCGGGCTGGCGGCTGGCGTTGCCTCCGGGGATGCATCCTGCCGCGAGAGCACGGCGGTGGCCGGGGCCAGCGCGGCGATGGCGGCGGCGCTTCCGACCAGCCGGCGGCGAGTCAGGAAGGCGTGGAATGGGTGGGTCGTTGGTCCAGTCGGTGTGTCGCTCATGTGGTCCCGGCTCTGTAACGAAAGATAAGGCTCCGGCTGACGCGTGCGTCAGGCTTCATTGTACATATGTACGTACAGGAAGTGTGCCGGGGGTTGTGGGTGAGGCGTCCGGGCGGGAGTACGGGGGCATTTCGGCGTATTGGGCCATTGGCGGGCACGGAGGGAGGACATTGCGGCCAATTCATGCATGGATAGAGGTATGAAGCGGCCACAAGTCCTCCCGTACGGAGAAGATGCCCCCGAGTGAGATATGCAAACGCGATCATCGCTTCTCGTCGAGCCTTCCGGCCGAGCCCGCCGGGCGAGAAGCGGGAGCGGGCCCTTGCTGCGCTCAGGGTGACGGGGGCTTTGGGGTCAGGGTGGGCGGACACGGGGTCCGCCCCTACGGGATTCCGGGGACGATGATTCCGTGCAGAGAAGGCGAGGGTTTGGCCGCTTCGCGTCGGGTTCTCCGGCCGAGCCCGTCGGGCGAGAAGCGGGAGCGGGCCTTTGCTGCGCTCAGAATGACGGAGTCTATCCCCCCGGCCAGCACGGGTCGGGTACGGGGTTGACGTGGCCGCAAGGCGTCTCATTCCACCGGGTTCACCTCCCCGGCCACCACGGGGCCGGGGCTACCCGAGGATGTCGAGCGGCTGATCAACCCGTAAGCGTCGCGAGGGCTTGCCAGAAGAAGAAGAGGCCGAAGGCCATGATGATGGCGCCGCTGACGCCGGTGACCCAGCGCATGCCGTTGCCGGTGACGAACCGGCGGGAGACCTGCGCGATGACCGAGAGGGTGGTTACCCAGGCAAGGATGCCGAGGGTGACGCCGACGACAAGGACGGGGGCGCCTGATTTCCCGACCCGGCTGACGGCGTCGGCGGCGAGGCCAGCGCCGACGGTGAGCCAATAGACGATGCCCATCGGGTTGAAGGCGGCCATGAGGACGCCGGTGATGTAGCTGCGGCCGCGTGGTTTCGGTTTGTCCCCTGCGCTGCCTTCGATGCCGCGCAGGGCCGTTTTCATGCTCGACCAGCCGACCCAGCCAAGCATGAAGCCACCGGCGATATAGAGAACGACGCGCACGGATTCGCGGTCGGCGAAGGACGCGAACCCGGAGACGATGATGAGCGCGTAGACGGTGTCCACGCTGACGGCGCCGAGCCCGACCATCCAGCCGTGGATGTAGCCGTCCCGAATGCCCCGGCGGATGATCTCGATATTAATCGGCCCGATCGGTGCGGCCAGCGCAACGCCGACCGTCATTCCGTAGACGATCAGGCCAATCAGCTCACCGGTGGACATGGACAGGCGTTCCCTCTTCTCCCCAACGGGTTTCGGCGGATCCTTGCGGCAGTCTATCAGACGCTCCCCGGCTGCAGGCCCCATCGCTGCATGGCACACTAGCGGCATGAGAAATCGCCAGGATGAGCGACGATTGTGGAAGGAAAGACGATGGTCGATGAGACGCGCGGTAGCGGCACGTCCGGTATCCCGGACGAGAACGAGGAACCGGTCCACGACAGCGAGGCGTTGACGCCGGTCGAGGACGAGCTTCCCGAGGCACCGCCGGTCGATATCGACGAGCGAGACGACGCAACGACCTCCGGCGACGCGATCGCCCTGGAGGGCACCAAGGCGGACGACCAGCCTCACCGCTCGCGCTGGAACGACACCATCGACGAGCTCGTGCCGCTGCCGAAGGACGAGCCCTACCACGACAGCGACGCGACCGCGCCCGACCCATACGACGCCTCGGACCAGGTCGATATCCATGTGCCGCCGGCCACCGGCGACGCATCGGACGAGGTCGACGACTTCTCGACCAGCGAAGAGGTCGATGTCGACAACGCGCCAGCCGGCCAGAACCCGGACCATGCGCGCGAGAGCGACGAGCCGACGGATGCGGCCAACACGAGCCAGGCGTTCACGGCGACCGCCGCTGCGGTTGGCACGACCACGTGCCCGACGTGCGGCAAGTCGACCGAGGCGCTGCGCTTCTGCGGATACTGTGGCGGCCCGCTGACGGAGAACCGACGCGAGATCACCGGCGATACACCGGTGGAGCGGCTGATGAGCCAGGCCGCGACGATCTTCGAGCCGCTGGCGCGCTGGACGCGCCCTGGCGGCGTGCGATCGATCCTCGCGCTGGGCGGCCTGCTGGTTCTCGTCTCGCTGCTGGCGAACAGTGGCGCGATGGCGCTGGTGATCGGCTCGGCGATCCTGCCCGCGATCATCCTCTTCTGGTGCCGGCAGAGTGACGTCTTCGAGAACGAGCCGTGGTACATCGTCGCCGGGTTCTCGATCGGTGGCGTCGTTGTCGGCGCGCTGCTCGGGTGGCTGGGCGCGTTCACCGCCGAGCGGTCCTGGTTCGACGAGGGCGTGCTGAACTTCGGCGCAGCCGGGTTCGGCGGCCAGTTCGCGGAGTCGGCCGGGTCCGCGCCGTTCATCGTCTGGCTGGTGTGCGGCGTCCTCGTGCCGGTCGCGGCGCTCGCGGCGATCATCGCCGGGCCGATGCTGATGCGGCAGGCAGCTTCGCTGCGGAACGAGGTCATGGACGGGCTGACCCTGGCGGCGGCCGTGGGTGGCGGCTACGCGGTCGGCTCGGCGCTCGTGTTCGTCTCCCCGCTGTTCGGTCAGGCGGGGCCGTCGATCGATGCGTCGGCGTGGACGCTGACCACGATCGGGATCACCGTCTTGCGACCGCTGGTCTGGACGCTCACCGGGGGCCTGCTGGGCGCGGCGGCGTGGCGCTACCTCCTGTCCGGGCGCATGATGTCGACGCTGATCTCCGGCCCGGCGGGTATCGCGATCCCGTTGCTGATGACGATGCTGTCGCTGCAGCTGTCGACGACGGGCCTGTGGGCGGAAGCGGCGATCGGGGTTGTTGCCGCGATCGTGGCGGCGGTGCTCTACCACCGGACGATGGCGGACGCGATCCGGGAGGACCGGCGGGTGCTCGGGAACGACGATTCGCGCCTGGTCTGCCCCAAGTGCCACCGGGTGACGCCGGCGGGACAGTTCTGCGCGCATTGCGGGGAGCAGCTGACGGTTCCGGCAGAGGCGGAGGCCTAACCCTCCCGGGTGGGTGTCCACGATCCCCGGCCACCCCGGGGCCGGGGCTACCTGCGACGGCATCGGCGGGGAGAACCCTGAAGTTTCGGAATCAGGGGAAACAGCAACGGCCGGTCCAAAGTGGACCGGCCGTTTCAATCTATTCCCGAGCATCTTTCCGAGCCAGCCCCTTGGGAAAGGGACTGCCCCAGGCTGGCGCATCACTTACGGTGATCCGCCAGGACCCCGCCGTGGGCCTGGCATCGCGCCAGGCCTCCCCTGCTCGCTTCGTGGATGTGGTGCGTCCACGGCCGGTAGCAAGGGATATCAGGGACCGGAGCTGGCCCCCGACCGGGTACCTGGGGAAACCGGAGTAGTAACGCGATTGCTCACGTCTCCAGTCACCCATGACGTCAGGCTATTCAGGTTGGATCGGAATCCCGATATCCCGAAGTCGCCTGAAAGAGAAGACGATGCTTCGGCACCTTCAACATAGGTTTTACGGCCGCCGATGTCAAGAGCCACGTGTACGATCGTCGCGATCAATCGACCGCAAGAACCCGATTCCGGGTGAACCGGGCGGACACGGGGGTCCGCCCTCGACGAATCCGGATCGCGCCACGTTACGCCGTGATCTCGAGGCGATCCTGGCCGGTCCGGAGCGGGAAGATCTCGGCGAGGTCGTCTTCGGTGTCCGCGAGGACCTGGTGGAGCGCGTGCATCCGGCGATGGATACGGGCCAGCTCGGCCGGCGTGATGGTCTGGTAGCCGTCGCTGAGGGCGTTGTCCGGATCCGGGTGAACCTCGATGGCGAGTCCATCGGCGCCGGCGGCGATCCCGGCGAGGGACATGCGGTGGACCAGCTCGCGGCGGCCGGTTCCGTGGCTCGGGTCGACGATGACCGGCAGGTGGGAGACCTCCTTGATGCCGGGAACGATGTTGAGGTCGAGATTGAAGCGGAAGGCCGTGTCGGCGGTGCGGATGCCGCGCTCGCAGAGGACGACGTTCGGGTTGCCGTGGGCCATGATGTACTCGGCGCTCATCATGAACTCCTCGAGCGTCGCCGAGAACCCGCGCTTGAGGAGGACGGGCTTGTCGCTGCGGCCGACCCGCTTGAGCAGCGGGAAGTTGGCCATGTTGCGGGAGCCGATCTGGAGCATGTCGGCGTAGTCGGCCACGAGCTTGACCTGGTCGGGCTCCATCACCTCGGTGACCACCGGCAGGCCGGTGACGTCCCGGGCCTCGGCGAGATGCTGGAGCCCGAGCTCGCCGTGCCCCTGGAACGAGTACGGTGAGGTACGGGGCTTGAAGGCGCCGCCGCGCAGGATCGTCGCGCCGGCGGCCTTGACCTGGCGGGCGTTCTCGATCATGGCTTCGCGGCCCTCGACGGAGCATGGGCCGGCCATGATGACCGGGTCGCCACCGCCGATCGCGACGCTCCCCGCGCCGCTTCCGACGTGGACGATGCTGGTGTCGCGGGCGTCGAGGCTGGCGAGCATGTAGGGCTTGTGCTTCTCGACGATGCGCTCGACGCCGGGAAGCTGGAGCGCGGCAGCGTCCAGCGATCCGCCGACGGCGATGACCTCGCCGCCGCGGCCGTCCGGCATGACCTGGGTCATGATGCCGAGGCCGGCGGCTTGCTGCAGGATCTGGTGCTTCGTTTGGTCGGCTCCGGCGGTAATCGTGATCAACATGGCGTGTTCCCTTCTCCCTGTCGTGGTCTGTCGTCGTTCGGGCCCGGGGTTCCCAGGCAACAAAAAAACCGAGACATGTGTCTCGGTTCCCCCCAACTGCTGCTGATGCTTTCTGCGGTGATGCTCTGGCGCCTACCTCCCGGTTCCACCAAAACACCCCGCCAGCGCAGCTGGGGGGTTGGTAAACCAGAAATAATACCAGGACGAGGAAACGCAGCCTGACGGACTGGCGGTGTGGGCCATCCGTTGCTGCATCTCTTCGACCGGTGTGTTCGTCAGTACCGTCTTCATGATGGGTGTGACATTACCGGACCCTCGATATGGCTGTCAAGCCCTTTCACGATTGTTTCACAATTCCCGATGAGCGGTGAGCGCGAACGGAGGGTCTGGGACGCGAGGGTGCCCGTCGCGGTTGGTTATCGAATTGCCGGCATGCATTATGTAAGATGCCCAAGTTTCCCTGTATAGGCAAAACTTGGGCACCTTGGATCCCGGGATAATGAGGCATGCCCGGGTATCGTCCGTTGGGCGATGGGCGGATACGGGGTCCGCCCCTACGGGATTCCGGGGGCGATGATTCCCAGCGACGAGGTGTTGCCTGCTGGATCGCTTCGCGTCGGGTCCTCTGGCCGAGCCCGCAGGGCGAGAAGCGGCAGCGAGCCCTTGCATTCGCTCAGGATGACGAGGGACCTTTGGTGCGGGCAGGGTTGCGAACCTGGGGACGACATTGCGACCAGCCTCGTCCCGGTTCATGAGGCGGAATGTGGTCGCACGTCGTCCCGTACGGAGTTCGGCACATCCCGAGGTCGGATGGCGGGGACGATGAGCGGTGGATGTGGCATGGGTCCGGCGATAGATGCAGCGTGGATATGGCGTTCGTGAGGCTGGAAAGGGGGTCGCGTATGAAGGCGTGGTTTGGGGGGATGTCGAACAAGCGTAACCGGATCGTTGCCGGGGCGATCGGTGGTTTGGCGGCGTCGGCGGCGTACTCGGTGGCGCAGCATTTCGACATGAAGGTGCTCGATCACAACACCGACGACTTCCTGCTGCTCGGGACGTTGATGCCGGTGGACGACGATCTCGCCCGGCCGCTTGGCGCGGTGATGCACTTCGGGAACGGGGCGCTGCTGGGGATCGCCTACGCGCTGATCGGGCGGGATCGGCTGCCCGGATCCCCGTTCGCGAGGGGCATGACGTGGACGATGATGGAGACGTTCGGGCTGTACCCGATGGCGCTGCTGGAGAAGCTGCATCCGGCGATCCGGGACGGACGGCTGGAAAGCTACCTGTCAGGCAAGGGGTTCGCGCAGCAACTCGTGCGGCACATCGCGTATGGCGCCGTGCTGGGACCGGTGACGGATCGCTTCCTGGAAGAAAGCTGACATGAACCGTGGCGTGTAATTTGCTACATTTGAGGTGTTGGTAGAAGATGGGACGCAACGCGGCAAAGCTGTCGCGCCATCTTCGTGTCGTTCATCAAAGGAGATCACCTTTATGGCATTCACCCTTCCCCCGCTTCCGTACGCCAATGACGCGCTCGAGCCGCATATCGACGCCCAGACGATGGAGATCCACCACGATCGCCATCACAACACGTACGTGACCAACCTCAACGCGGCCGTTGAGGGCACCGAGTTCGCCGACATGGAGATCGAGGAGCTGATGCGCAAGCTCGATTCCGTGCCGGAAGAGAAGCGCACGGCGGTCCGCAACAACGGTGGCGGTCACGCCAACCACACCTTCTTCTGGGAGCTCCTGACCCCGGGCGGGTCGTCCGAGCCGACCGGCGCGCTCGCCGACGCGATCAACCAGAAGTGGGGCTCGTTCGAGGCGTTCAAGGAAGAGTTCCAGACGAAGACGGCCGCGCAGTTCGGCTCCGGCTGGGGCTGGCTCGTCGTTGACGGCGGCAACCTCGAGATCGTCACGACCCCGAACCAGGACACCCCGCTGAGCCAGGGCAAGACCCCGGTGATCGGCGTGGACGTCTGGGAGCACGCGTACTACCTGAAGTACCAAAACAAGCGCCCGGACTACCTGAAGGCGATCTGGAACGTGATCAACTGGGACGTCGCCGCGAAGAAGTTCGAGAGCGCGAAGTAACCAGCGGATCACCCGCACACCAGGAAATTGGCGAACGCCGTGGCCTCCGGGCCGCGGCGTTTCGCGTGTTGGTTCATTGACGACCGCAACCTGGTCGCCGTACCGTTGGCCCATGCATCCATCTGACCCGTACCCAGGAGGTTTGCTCCCGTGAAGCCAACTCCCACTTCGCGTCCATGGTCGCCGCGGCGGTCCCTGGCGGCGATTCTCTCGCTCTTGCTCGCGGTCGGCGCGCTGATGACCGCCGTCGCGCAGGGTTTCGGCCCGGCGGGGCCGTCGCCGGCGACCGGCCATTCGTCGATCGTGGCAAGCCAGACGGCCGACTTCGAGGAGGGGCTCGCGCGCTGGCACGTGACCCGGCATACCGCCGAGGCCGGAGGCGAGACCTTCACGGCGCCGCGCGCGGGGTTCGTGATCGCGGAGAACACGCCGGTGCTGATCACGCTGGAGTCGACCGGGCTCCGGTACCGGCTTGCCGATGGCGAGGCGATGGGAATCGCGCCGGGAGACGCGTTCACGGCAGAGACGTTCGGCGCGCCGGACACGTTCATCTTCCTGACCGTCCTGCCCGAGAACGGCGAGCCGCCGGCGAACCCCACCGACCGGCTCTTCACGAGCGCCTCGTTCGATGTTCCGACCGGCTCGTTCGACGCCGACCTGCTGCGCGATGTGCTGGCCGAGGACGAGACGTGGACGCTGCTGCACGGGGCATTGCCGACGACGATCTTCGTCCTCCGGGGCGAGGTGGAGGTGCGGTCCGATCGCGTCACCTCGACGATTGCGTCCGGCGAGGCGGCGATGTTCGAGGGAGACATGGAGGTCACCGCGATCGCGGACGGCAGCGTCGTCTACGCGGGATACGTCGGCGCAACGTTGCCTGATTTGGCGACACCGGCTCCGGCGACTCCCGAGCCAGCCACGCCGGTCCCGACCGCCGAGCCGACCGCCGCACCGACGGAGGCCCCGGTCGATGACGGCACGGATACGGACGAGGACGGGCTGACCGACGTCGAGGAAGCGGCGCTGGGCACGGACCCGGAGAACCCGGACACGGATGAAGACGGCATCTCGGATGGCGACGAGGTCAATGTCTGGGGTTCCGACCCGCTGAACCTCGACTCGGACGGCGATACGCTCTACGACGGCGGCGAGCTGATCTATGGCACGTCGATCCTCAACCCGGACACGGATGGAGACGGGTTGAGCGACGGCGACGAGGTTTACCTCCACGACACCGACCCGACGAACCCGGACACGGATGGGGACGGGTTCAACGACGGCTGGGAGATCGAGAACAACACCGACCCGCTGCGGGGACCGCAGACGCCACCCGCCTGACGCGGGTACGCATCGGGAGTATCCTTACGGACGATATGACGTCCCGCGCGAGGAGCGACGGAAGCCGCCGCGCTCCTCGTTGCGCCCCAAGGAGCACCCATTCCCGATGACCACCCTCCCCCTCCTCGACCTGCCGCGCCTGCAGCATGACGTGACGCTGGCGCCCCTGACGACCTACCGCATCGGTGGGCCGGCCGACATGTTCGTGACCGTCCACAACGCGAACGAGTTGGTGAACGCCGTCATCACGGCCCGGGAGCAGGGCGTGCCCTATTTCCTGCTCGGCACCGGCGCGAACATCCTCGTCGGTGACGGCGGGTTCCGGGGGCTGGTGATCCACAACCAGGCGGACCACGTGCAGATCGACGGGACGCGGGTGACGGCCGAGAGCGGTGCGACTGTTGCTGACCTGATCGAGCGGACGGCGAGCGCCGGGCTCTCAGGGTTCGAGCATTTCGCGGGGATCCCGAGCAGCGTCGGCGGCGCGATCTGGCAGAACCTCCACTTCCTCGCTCCGGACCGGCAGAGCACGCTCTTCATCGAGCGGATCGTCGAATCCGCCGTGATCCTCGACGTGCATGGCGAACGGCGGACGGTCAACCGGGACTTCTTCGAGTTCGGGTATGACGATAGCCGGTTGCATCACGAGGAGATCGTGGTGCTGGAGGTGGCGTTCGAGCTGGAGGAGAAGCCGGAGGCCGAGATCCGGGCGCAGGCGGAGGCAAACCTGCAGTGGCGAGCCGAGCGGCAACCGGAGGTCGAGGATTTCCCGTCGTGCGGATCGGTCTTCAAGAAGATCGAGGGCGTGGGCGCGGGGCGACTGATCGACGGGGCCGGCCTGAAGGGCTTCCAGATCGGCGGCGTGCAGATCTCGCCGAAGCACGCGAACTTCCTCGTGAACATCGACAACGGGACCGCCCGCGACGTGCTGGATCTCGTGAAGCACGCGCAGGAGGCGGTGAAGGCGGATTCCGGGTACGAGCTCGAGATGGAGATCGGCCTCGTCGGCGAATTCTGATCGGCCCGGCGTTTTTCGGCCGTCCGGACACATTCATTTCACGAATAGTCCCAATCGTTGATAGACCCGGGACCGGGCGTTTGCAAGAGTGCAGGCAAACCGCCGCCGTGTCCGGGAACACGCCTCCGGTTCCAGTGAGCGCGGCGGCAGGTTCCCGCGTCGCGCAGACCCAACGACGCTGCACCGCCAGCCAGGAGGGCCGACCATGTTTCACCAAATCCTTGTCGTCGAACGGGACAAGATGATCCGGGCCCTGCTCCACGAGCTCCTCGAAAGCGAGGGGTATGTACCGATCACGGCCCACCGGTGCCAGGTCCTGAACGATGTGCGCGACCATCCGCCGGCGGCGATCCTGATCGATCCGTTCGGATCGGCCGGCGACAGTGGCTGGGACGTACTCCGACGTCTCCGCAGCGCCCCCGAAACCGCCAGCATCCCGATCATCGTCTGCACGGCGGACGCAATGCGGTTTCGCGACATGCCGGAGGACGACCTGACGCTGGCCAACCGCATCATCCTCAAGCCATTCGATCTCGATGAGCTACTGGATGCGCTCGGGACGGTGACCCGCAGGCCATCGCTCCCGCCACCATGCCATCGCTGGTCCGACAGCCGAGCATACCGGCCCACTGACGGCCCTCGCTGACACCGTACAGGCCGGGCGAACGCAGGCTCACGGCGGGAAAGCGTTACTCGCCAGGCTCCTTCTCCGGGCACAGGCGGACGGTGAAGACGCCGAGCCGGAGGGGCCCGGAGACGGCCACCGGCCGGCCGATCGCCTCGTAGAGCGGAATGGTATCGTCCTGCCTTTGCAGCCGGAACGTCATCGAGAACGTGTCGCCCCGGGCAGCGCGGGTGATTGGCGTATGGTCGGCAGCCATCGGCTCCCCATCTTGATCGAGGAACGCTCCCGCGTCGATCCCCGGGCCGAAGATGCTCGTCGCCATGCTGTTCTGGAGCATGATCGCGCCGTTGCCGTCGACCACGACCACGCCGTCGTCCAGAGCGTCGAGAATGCCGCGGAGCTGTCGGCGTGCCGCCTCGTCGTTGACGGCGATGGTCTGGAGCTCGAGTGACCGCGCTTCCAGGTCGTCGTTGGTGGTGTTCAGCTCCTCCACGGTGGCCTGGAGCTCTTCGTTGAGGGTCTCCAGCTCCTCGTTGCTCGCTTGCAGCTCCTCATTGAGGGTTTCGACCTCTTCGGTCGCGGCCTGGATCTCCGCGCTCGCGACCTGCAGCTGCTCGTTCTCGTCGCGAAGACGTTGGAGCGCCTGGTTCAGCTGGTGATTCGTGAGCAGGACCTCCTCGTTCGCGCTGGCGAGGCGAGCGGCGGATTCCTCTGCGGCGGCAAGCCGGCGGCGCATCTGTTCCCGTTCGGTGACGTTCACGATGGTGACGGCGATGTTGGGATCCTGCTCATCGCGGCCGTCGATCGGAACCCCGACCAACTCGATGCTCTGCAAGGCGTCGCCCGCCTGTTCCCCGGCGGTAAGGACCTCGCTTGCCCGATCCTTCGTCTGGACGACGGTGTCGATGAGGCGTCGTACCTGTAAAGGATCGAACCGCTGGATGAGGTGGATCAGGTCCTGCTCCATGGCGGTGGTATGGATCCCGAGCAGGCTGCGGGCCTGGTTGTTGATGTACTGGATGTCGTACGACCGGTTCACGATCACGAGCCCGTACGGTAAGGAATACAGGATATGCTCGCGATCCCACGAGGGGCGCGGCGGATCTGGCTGCCGCCGCTCCGTTCCGGCGCGAGCAAGTGGTGCCGATCCGTGCGGGCGCTGGATCAATGCCTTGCTTGGTGGCAGGAGCATGGCGTCGTGAAGGTTGGACCGCAGGATCTGCCGTCGTTCACCCACGCGCCGGAACACCTTGAGGCGGCCCTGGTCGAGCGCAAAATGCTCGCCCAACGGACGGGCCGTTTCGGACTTGCCGAGCACGAGGTAGCCGCCATTGCGCAATGAAAAGGCGAAGAGCTCCAGCGCGCGTCGTTGCAGCGGCGGTGTGAAGTAGATCAGGACGTTGCGGCAGAGGATCAGGTCGATCCTCGGGAACGGCGCCCGGCGCGAGAGGTCGTGCTCACCGAAGACGAGCATGCTCCGGATATGTTTCCGGACCTCATACTCATCGCCAATCGGCGTGAAGTACCTCTCGACAACGTCGTCGGGCATTTCGTCCAGCGCACGTGCCGGGTACACACCGCGCCGCGCAAAGGCGACGGCTTCCTCGTCCAGGTCGGTGGCGAAGATGCGAACCGTCACGTCCACCTGGAGCTGATCCAGCAACTCGTCCACGATCATCGCCAGCGAGAAGGCTTCTTCCCCGGTCGAGCAGCCGGCCGACCAGATCCGCAGCTCGTCGTTGCGCAGCCTGGCCTCGCGGAGCAGCTCCGGCAGGATTTGCTCGCGCAGGTATTCGAACAGCTCCGGATCGCGGAAGAACTTCGTGACATTGATGAGGAAGCTCTTGGCCAGCCGTTGTCGCTCTTCGGGGTCTTCCCGCATGTAGCGCACGTAGTCCTGGAACGACGTCTGGCTGGTCGCCGCCATCCGACGCTGGATGCGGCGCTGGATCGTGCCATGACGGTAGTTGGTGAAGTCGACGCCCGTCTCCTCGCGCAATTCCTCGAGGAACGCCCGGAGTTGGGACGGGTCCGATGGAGTGGGCACGGCATAGGAACCGCTGACGAACTCGACCAACAGGCTCCCGATACGGTCGAGATCGGCCGTCACATCGACGTCGGAGAGCGAAAGCGACAGGGGCATTCCCGGGTAGGCGGCGTTTTCCGGATCCTGGACAATGACGGTGCCGCCGGCGCTCTTGACTTCACGAGCGCCCAACGCGCCATCCGAGCCTGTGCCGGAAAGGACGACGGCGATCAGGTCCTCACCATACGCCTCCGCCGCGCTTCGGAACATGAGATCGACCGACGGATGCGGACCTCCTCCGACCTCTTCCAACTCCGCGTGCCCGTCGACGATCCTCACATTGCGGTTTGCCGGAACCACATAGATCCGGCCGGGTTCGAGCGGCGTGCGCCCTTCGATAGTCGAGACCGGCAGCGGCCCTCTTCGGCCCAGGATCTCGGCGAGCGACGACCTACGGCTGGGGCTCACATGCATGCCAATGACGACCGGCGCCTGGAAATCGGCCGGCAGCCTGGAGACGACCGCGGTCAGGCTCTCGAGGCCGCCCGCTGAGGCGCCCATGACGACCAAAAAAGACGATGTTTGAGGTTCGTTGCCTGCGTCCACCTGATATCTCTCACACTAGAAATCGCGGTCGCCTCACCGGCACTACGGCGCCGGTATTACCTTCACGCCGTATCGGCCGCAGGTCGCCGGACCTCGGGAGCATTCAGACGCTTCATACTGTAACGGAGATCACCCTACCAACGTCGTGGCGATGCCGGTCCAACGCACTTCCGGCACGGGTCGTCGCCAGGACCAAGAGGCCCCTCACGACGCCGCCTATTCCCCGTTCGTAACGTCATAATCGGCGAGTTGGAGGGCAGTGTTGAGCGGTGTGTTGAGCAGCTCACGAATCGCATCTGCCCGTCGCTCGTCCAGCTTCGCCTGCTCGTGAATGTCATCGGCGCGTTGGCGGTCGTCCGTCGTATCGCGAACGCGCCGGGCCAGCTGGCGGCTGAGCGTGGCCCGCTCCTCCAGCAGGCGAACGCTGGACCAGAGCGCGGCCTCGAGCTCCTCGGACTTGTTGCCCAGGAGGGTCTCGGCTCCCCAGGTGTGACCGACATGACAGCGGAACGAGCCGTTGCGCGATGCCGATTGCCACAAGGTTCCACCGCAGTCGGGGCAGGTAAACATCGTCAACTCACCCGCCCGCCGGTTGGCTTCCTGCTCCCGGAAATCCTGGGAGATCATCTCACGGTCGCGATCTTCGGAATCTGCCACGGACTGCTCCTCCTGCGTCGATGGCGAGGTGAACGACAGGCTCGCCAGGTGACGGCCAATCTCGCGGGCCCGGAGCACCTTGTCGGCGTCAACACTCCGCAGCGCGCTCAGCGGCATGCCACCAATGAGCGCCTCTTCAGGATCCTGCACGATTACGGTACCGCCTCGCGCCTTGATGACCTGAAGCCCGACACTCCCGTCGCTCAGTGCGCCCGACAGGACGATCCCGATAACGCCTGGTCCCGCCGAGGAGGCCGCCGAGCGAAACAGTGGGTCGATCGCGGGCCGGCTGTGGTTCTCCCTCGGCCCATGGGAGAGTGCGATCCGGTCGCCACGCAGGAGCATGTGGAAGTCTGGCGGCGCGACATGGATGTGTCCGGACCGCACCCGGTCGCCATCGCGGGCATGGGTTGCGGGGAGCACCCCCGCCCGCTCGATCAGCTTCGGCAGCACACTTCGGGATCGGCCGATATGGACGACAACGAGGACCGGAGCACCGAAGTCAGCCGGAAGCTCGGAAACGAGGTCCAGCAGAGCCTGGATACCTCCCGCAGACGCACCGATAACGATGGCCGGCATCTGCCGTTTGTGATCCATGAAGAGCCCCTGACGCGCGGTGAGCGGGTATCAACCCACGTCCGGCGCGGCTTGGCGAGCCAACATGCGGCATCGATGATTCTCAGCGATGCCGACGTCCCGCAGGGCTCGGGCCAGCGCTGATCCGACGTGGTCTCCGCTGTGCTCCCATCACTCGTCAAGGTGCGTGACGGCGCCTGGTGGGAGCGGGGAAAGCGCCCGTTATTCCGGCTCCCCGGACTCGCGCAGGCGTCGTCCGGAAAGCGCCTGTGACGATGCCTGGATGAGCTCGCTGGTGCGTCGACTAACCTCATACGCCCGCGAGATGGCGGCCCGCAGGTCCGATGTAGCAGGCAAGGATGTCGTTTCGACCGTCACGTCGAGGTCGGTGGCCTCCGCCTCCGGCGTATCGGAACGATCGTCCGTTTCGCGGAAACCTGCGGGCTTCTCGGCTGATTCTGCGTCCCCGAACCAGTTCGAGCGCAGGAGCAGGAACCCGGGCGTCACATCGAGTGCAGCGGCAATGGCTTCGAGGCGATCGCGGCGGGGCAGCCCGATACCGCCCCGCTCGAGGCGAGAGATGTCCGACTGCCGGACGTTGCCGCCAATACGTTCAGCGAGTTCTTCCTGGGTCAGGCCCAGTTCTCGCCGCCGCTGGCGAACAACCCCGCCCAGCGTCGCTTTGTCATGATTGGTTGAATCGCTCAAAACTGCCAACTGACACCTCCCACCAACCAGGGCGCTCAATTATGTAGCTTCGCGCCTATTCACAACGATGGGTGGAAAACGCTGTATGCAAAGTGCAGCATGGACGAACAGGTCGGCCCCGTTTGCATACGTCGTGTCTATAAGGACCCTACATGGATGTTCCTGGCACCCATTCTACTACGCATCCAGCGCTCAAGAGCATCCAGGTTGCACGTCTTCATGCAGTGCCAGCTGTCCGTAACCCCGTGCCCCCATGGGTACCGCCCGGCTTCTCTCCATATGCGGCACGAGGAAGGCCCGCCATGCCCGGAATCGCTTTCACCAATTGGCGCGAGTCCGCACGTGAGGTGTCAACCAGGCACATCGTCGTCATGGAGACGAACGTCGACGTGCTCGCGATCCTCGGGCAACTGCTTTCCGACGAGGCGTACGACGTCACTCTCATGGCCTACCTGCCTGACTGGCGCGACATCCTGGAGATGACACCGGATCTCATCATGGTGAACCCGGAGATCTTCCCCGTATCGCCATGCTCGTTCCCGATGCCGGATATCGTGGCGCTGAGCATCGTGGAGCCAATCCCCCTCATCTACTGCACGATCGACCCGGATATCGCCGCGGAGCTCAGCCGGGCGGGTTGCACCACACTGCTCGAACCGTTCGACCTCGACGATGTGCTCACCGCCGTCTCGGGAGCACTCTCGACCGGACGGTGATGCCGACCGCCGCGGCGATATGCGGGTAGATACACAAAGAGAGAACCGGCCGGGCGTCCTGCCCGGCCGGTTTCTTGACGTTCGTGATGAGCATGTCCGCCCGATTTCGACCTTGGGCCGGTGAGCGAGGAGCGTTTGGTTATTCGCCCCTCGATAGAGACTGGACCGCTATTTGTCGTCGCCGGAATGGTCAACGATCACGCGGGCGTTGCGGTTGTATCCGAAGTAATCCCACGTCCACTGCCAGAAGACGAAGAGACGGTTGCGGAACGAGATCAGCTGCAGGATATGGACAACGGCCCAGAGCCACCAGGCGATGAAGCCCGTGAAGCGCAATCCCTTGATCTGGGCGACGGCGCGGTTGCGGCCGATGGTCGCCATGCTGCCCTTGTCGTTGTAGACGAAGCGAGCATAGGCCTCGCCGCGAAGGGCGCGCTTGATGTTCTTCGCGACGTGCTCGCCGCCCTGCATGGCGGTCGGGGCAACGGCGGGCAGCGGCTTGCCGTCCGGTCCCTTGATGACGGCGGCATCGCCGATCACGAAGATCTCCGGATGCCCGGGCACGAAGAGCTCCGGCGTCACCGGCACACGCTTCGCGCGATCCAGCTCGACGACCCCGGCCAGCTCCGGCGTCAGGGACGCCGCCTGGATACCGGCCGCCCAGATGATGGTATCGGCGTTGATCCGCTCGGAGCCGCCGATGGTGACCCCCTTCTCATCGACGTCGGTGACCATCGCCCCGGTCCGCACCTCGACGCCGAGCTTCTTGAGGTCCTCGGCCGCCGCCTTCGACAGATCCGGATGGAACATCGGGAAGATGCGGTCCATGCCTTCGAGCAGGACAATCCGGGTCGAGCGGGAATCGAAGTTGTCGTACTCGTGCAGGACGGTGAAGTTAGCGATCTCGGCGATGGCGCCGGCCATCTCGACGCCGGTCGGGCCACCGCCGACAAGCACGTAGGTCAGCAGCTCCTTGCGGCGTTCCGGATCGGTCTCGCGGTTCGCCTTCTCGAAGTTGATGAGGATGCGCTGCCGGATGCGCTCGGCGTCCTCGAGGGATTTCAGGCCCCAGGCGCGTTCCGCCCAGTGGTCGTTGCCGAAGTAGGAGTCCTTCGCGCCGACAGCGATGATCAGGTAGTCGTACTTCATCGAGTCGCCAGCCGCGAACCGGAGCGTCTTGTTCTCGATGTCGATCCCGGTCGCCTCGTCCAAATGGACCTTGACGTTCTTCTGGCGCTTCAGGATGCGACGGATCGGCTGGGCGATATGCTCCTGTGTCAGCTGAGCGGTCGCCACCTGGTACAGGAGCGGCACGAAGAGGTGATGGTTCCGCCGATCGACGACCGTGATGTCGACATCGGCATCCTCCAGCGCCTTGACGGCGGAGAGGCCGCCGAAGCCGGCGCCCACGATCACCACATGGGGTCGCCCCTTGGTCTCGAGCGTCGGCGTCATCGACTCGCCGACGGAGACAAACTGATCGACCGAGACGCCGTTGACGTGCTCGGAACTCTCGATGACTGGTTCCTGGGAGTTGGTGGCCACGCTGTTCTCCGCCGCTGGTTTCATGGGACAGATGACGATGTATCGGGCCGGATGATTCACACCACCCGCCCGCGCAACGATACTCCCGCCTGCAAGCCAGTGTCCACTGGCGTTCACGATCCGCACAGACGTGACGAGGCCCTGGCGACGCATCGCCAGGGCCTCGTCTCCCCCTTCCCCAAGGTGGTTGGCAGATTATGCGGCGCGGACCTCCGCGATCAGCTTCTGGAGCGACTCCTTCGCATCGCCGAACAGCATCGAGGTGTTCGGCAGGTGGAAGAGTTCGTTCTCGACGCCGGAGAAGCCCGGGCTCATGCCGCGCTTGAGAACGATGACGCGCTCGGCTTCGTTCACGGCAAGGACCGGCATGCCGTAGATCGGGCTGGACGGATCGTCCTTCGCCGCCGGGTTCGTCACGTCGTTCGCGCCGATCACGAGCGCGACGTCGGTCTTGGAGAACTCGCCATTGATGTCGTCCATCTCGTAGAGGTCGTCGTACGGCACGTTCGCCTCGGCCAGCAGGACGTTCATGTGTCCAGGCATGCGGCCGGCGACGGGATGGATCGCGTAGCGAACATCCACGCCGCGCTCCTGCAGCAGGGCCGCGAGCTCCTGGACCGCGTGCTGCGCCTGGGCGACGGCGAGGCCGTAGCCCGGCACCACGATGACACGCTGGGCGTAGGCGAGCGAGATCGCCGCGTCGTCCGGAGTCGTCTCGCGTATCGGCTTCGCCTCGACCGCCTCGTCACCACCCTTGGCGGCGGCTGGATCGACGCCGAAGGCGCCGAAGAGGACGTTGGTCAGCGACCGGTTCATCGCGCGGGCCATCAGCAGCGACAGGTACATACCCGACGCGCCGACGAGAGTTCCGGCGATGATCATGAGCTGGTTGTCCAGCGCGAAGCCGGTGAAGACCGCCGCGACGCCGGAGAACGCGTTCAGGATCGCGATGACGACGGGCATATCCGCGCCACCGATCGGGATGACCAGCAGCACGCCGGCGACCAGCGCGAGCAGGAAGGTGAGCACCAGCACGGTGTCGGCCACGCCACCGTCACGCAGGACAATCGTCAGGACGCTCAGAATGACGAGACCGGCCAGCAGGCCCGCCGTGATCGCCTGCCGGTTGCCGAAGATGATCGGGCGCCCGGAGATCAGGCCCTGGAGCTTGGCGTAGGCCACGCCGGAGCCGGTAAGGGCGATCGAGCCGATGATACAGCCGAGCACGATCGAGGTGACGGTCGCCCGGGTCATGTCCGGAAAGGCCAGGAACTCGGCCACGGCGACGAAGCCGGAGGCCGCACCGCCGAGACCATTGAAGATCGCGACCATTTGCGGCATCGCGGTCATCTGGACGCGCATCGCCATGTAGTAGCCGGGGATCGCACCGATGAGGATCGCCAGGAAGATCAGGAAGTAGTTGTGGTCAATTCGTTCGGTGAAGAACGTCGCGATGACGGCCAGCAGCATGCCGCCGGCGGCCATCTGGTTGCCGCTCCGGGCGGTCTTCGGGTTGCCAAGACGGTTAATCGAGACGACCAGCAGGACCGCCGCAATGAGATAGGTCAGGTCGATAAATGCATCACGCCAGTTGTCGATCATCGGGCCTGCTCCGCATCATCCTTCGCAACGGCCACCGGTCGTTGCCTGAACATCGCCAGCATGCGGTCCGTGACGAAATAGCCGCCGACGATATTGGCCGTCGCGCAGGCGACCGCGATGAACGCCAATGCCTCGATCCACCAGTCATCGACCGAGCCAAGCACGATCATCGCGCCGAGCAGGACGATGCCGGAGATCATATTTGTCGCCGACATGAGCGGCGTGTGAAGTGTGGGGGGGACGCGCATGATCAGCACCGCGCCAAGGAATATGGCGAGGATGAGGATATACGCGCCCTGGATAACGCTCGTTTCCAACTGAACTGCCTCCCTCTGGTCCCGTCAGGCGGCCTCGCGTCGGTTCCCCGTTACCGGGGTTCGACGTCAGGCCAAACTCCCTCCGCGCCCGTCGCGATCGGTTGCGTCGTCGTCGGACGGCTCGCTCACCTCCTCGAGCCGCACCTCGTCCTCTCCGGGAACATACTCGTCCTCGACACGCGTTGTGGTTTCATCGAGCCGGGGATCGTGCGCCCCCTCCTCGGTCGGAAGAGGCTCAACATCCGTCAACGAGCCACCCGATGCCGAATCGGACGACCCGCCCGCCGGCATCTCGATGGGCGATTCATCTGCTTCGGACGTTGACGGCATGGCGATCGGCTCATGTTCAACCGACTCGGCCGTCTCCTCCAACGCGCCGGCGACATCTGTCTCGCCTGACTCGAGCTGCCCTGCCTCGTCCGCGCCTGTCCCGGCGAACGCCTCGGCGACAATATCCACCTCAACCGCATCCTCGACCGGGTCGGTGGCCTCTTCGGCGACGCCGGCCCCGGCGGGCTCCGGCTCAGGTTCGGGCGCGGGCGCCGGCGCCGCGGCCTCGCCCAGCCCCATTACCTTGCGCGTTTGCTCCTGGATGATCTCCCCGTCGCGGGTGATGCACATGCCCCGGATGATCTCGTCATCCAGGTTCAGATTGATCGCGCCATCCTGGATCAGCAGCCCGAGGAAGTTCTGCACCACCCGGGCGTACATCTGGCTGGCGTGCACCGGCAGCGTGGCCGGCAGGTTCAGCAGGCCGATGATGGTCACGCCTTCGCGCTCGACCACCTCGCCAGGTACCGTCAGCTCGCAGTTGCCACCGGTCTCGGCGGCGAGGTCCACGATGACGCTGCCGGTCCGCATTTTCTGGACGGCAACCTCGGGGACCATCTTCGGCGCCGGGCGTCCCGGCACCAGCGCGGTCGTGATCACGACATCGAAGCGGGCGATGTGCTCGTTCAATGCTTCCTGCTGGCGTCGCAGCTCGTCCGGTGTCATCTCGCGGGCATAGCCGCCGGCGGTCTGGAGGTTGTCGCCGCCGATATCGATCTCGATGAACTTCGCGCCGAGGCTCTCGACCTGCTCCTTGACGACCGGGCGGACGTCGTACGCCTCGACGACAGCGCCGAGGCGGCGGGCCGTGGCGATCGCCTGCAAGCCCGCGACACCCGCGCCAAGCACGAGCACCTTCGCCGGCGCGATCGTGCCGGCGGCGGTCATGAGCAACGGAAAGAACTTCGGCAGCGCATTGGCTGCGAGGAGGACGGCCTTGTAGCCGCCGATCGTGCTCATCGCCGAGAGCGCGTCCATCGACTGGGCGCGGGTGATGCGCGGCACGGCGTCCATCGCCAGCGCCGTGACGCCCTGGTCCGCCAGTGAGCGCACGAGGTCGTGGTTCGACAGCGGCGCGAGCAGGCTGATCAGCGTTTGCCCCTGGCGGAGCTGCCGGACTTCGTCCTGTGACGGCGCCTGGACGCGGGCGATAATGTCCGCCCGCTCGATGACGCTCGCCGCGTCAGGCACGACGGTCGCGCCTGCTGCGGTGTACTCGTCGTCGTGGATGGACGACCCTTCGCCGGCGCCCGCCTGGACGACGACATCGATCCCTTTCGGTGCCAGACTCCGGACGGTATCCGGGATCATGGCGACCCGCGTCTCACCGGCGACCGATTCCGTCAGCACGCCGATCGTTACGCGACCAGACGGCTCCGAATCCTGCGTATCACGGTGACCCATACGGTGTCCTCCCCTCCCCTGTTGCGATGCACTCGTCTACGGTTCGGTCGATCACTCGATTTTCGCCGGTGCTGTCTTCACCGGGTGGAAGATGTCATGTTCATGGCTTTTGTGAATTTTGTCTATACGATACCAATTCGACAAGCGCAACGATGCACCGACACCCGTGCGGTGACGACGCCTGGCCATGAACTACCCGAAGGGGCGGGACACGACGAAAGCGCGGCATCCGGCGGGGAGCCGCGCTTCATCATCGACCCATCTTCCGGACGCCACGTCAGCGATCCGGGTCAGGCAGATGCTATGGAGCTCACTCGTCGCGGGCCAAAGCGCGATCGTAGGCGATCCGCGCGACGCTCGCCGCGATCGTGTCTTGCCTCGCGGCCTCGAGCTCAGGCGGCAACGTGGCGCGAAGCCCGTTCGGCACGGCGTCGGTCATCAGCAGGTCGTACATCTCCCTGAACTGCTGATTCTGGACGCCCGCCGAGTTCACCAACTCCAGTCGCCCGTCTTCAGTGGTGTAGTCGTAGAATTCCACCTCCTGCCCCTGCTCAAGAATCTCGTCGGAGTCCTCCGCCCATTTCGCGTAGACGCCGATCTTCGCATCCTTCGTGACGAGCCCCATGACGTGGAAAGGCGCGTCCTGCAGGAACCGGAAGAGCCGCGGGCCGAACTCGAAGCCGTCCTCGTCGGTCGCATGCAAGGCATACGGCCGCCCCGGCGCCCCGGCATCCGCGAGCAGCGTCGTCATGTCGAATCGATCGGCCAGGTGCGCGTGCTCCGGCGAATTCCGCCAGTCGTTCCCGCCGGTCGCGAACGACAGGAGCAGCGGGACGAGGTCGACGCTGGAGGTGATCTCGTCGCGGACGGTCTCGGGCTGCGCGGCGAAGCGGCCGGTCGGGTCCTTCACCCAGAGCGGCACCCGGATGCCCTCCTCGTAGAGGCCCGCGCCCTTGCCCCGCATGCCGTGCGACCCGGCGTATTCACCATGATCGGAGGTGAACACGATGATCGTATTCGCCGCGACCTCCGGGTTCGCCTCCAGCGCATCGAGCAGGCGGCCGATCTCGGCGTCGACGTCGCCATGCAGCTGGTAGTAGAGGTCCAGCATCTTCAGCCAGCCGCGCTCGAAGTTCGGGCCGTAATGCGGAATCTCGCCGAAGACTTGCGGCAGCGCCATCTCCGAGACAAGCTGCAGGCGCGGCTTGTTCTGGTCGATCAGCTGATCCGGCGTCTCGTAGTTCGGCGGCAGCTCATCGAAGACCGGTTCGGGATTGCGCTGGCCGGGCACATGCCGCGTCTGACGCGGGTACCACTGGATGTCGTGCGGATTGACGAAGCTCACCGTCGTGCACCATGGACCGCGGTCCCCCTGCCCCTGGAGCCAGCTGATCGCCTGGTCGGCGATGTCCGGGTCCACCTCCGTGCCCTCGCCCGGCGCGCCGTTCGGCGAGGGGCAGGTGCCGCCGGAAAACCCGTACTGCTCCAGGTCGCACGAGTCATCGTTGACGTGCCACTTGCCCCACCAGTACGTCTCGTAGCCCTGCTGGCGAAGCAGCGTGCCCCATGTCGGGAAGCGCGGGTCCAGCGGTGGCCACGGAGGCGGCTCGGCCTCCGGCGACGCGTCGCTTTCGACGGAGCCCGGACGGCCCTGAAGGGTCGCGGCGTTGCTCCCCTGCGTCAGCACGAAGCCGGTCTGGTGCGAGTAGAGCCCGGTCAACAGGCTCCCGCGCGAGGGGCTGCACATGTTCGAGGCCGTGTAGTGGCGACCGAAGCGGACCGCGCCCTGTTGCAGGCGCGCCATGTTCGGGAACCGCTCGTTCAGGATGTCCTGGTCCGGGAACCACATCCAGTCCCGCATCTCATCGACGATGATCACCAGGATGTTCGGCTGGCTGGAGTCACCGGCGGATGATCCCGGCGTGGCCGGGGTCGCGACCTGCGTTGCGCCCGCAATCTCGCCCGTCGCGGCCAGCGCCATGCCCGCCCCGCCGATGCCTCGCAACGTCTCGCGCCGCGTGAGGCGATGACTGGCGACGGTTCCGGCCGGGTTGTCGTCTCGTCTGGAACGCATCTCGCCTCCTTTACGGGGTGGTCATGTTTTCAATCATGTTGCGGATGCGATCCACCCGCTCGCCGGCCGTGCGCGGCGGGAATGGGATGAAGGTCCGGACGAACTCCTGGATCGTGTCGCGGGCACCCGTGAAGAGGAAGAGCCGCTCCAGCATCCAGATGTCGTAGTTCGCGCTCTCGAGCGGTGCGCGCTCGAACGGATCCCCGAGCAGGTCGACCAGCCTCGGCGTCCGCAATTCCTCGAACGGCTCGAACCAGACGTCGAGGCCCAGAGCGCGCTGCTCCATCAGGATGAACTTCCAGCGGCCGTCCCGCATGCTGACCAGGTCGCCGTCGTCACTAAAGTAGAAAAAGGTCTCCCGGGCCGATTCGGCGCCGTTAACGAGGTGGTCGAGCTGGTTGTAGCCGTCGAGATGGACGTTGTAGGTCTTCTCGCCGACCTCGTACCCCATGAGCAGCTGCTCCTTGATATGGGGCATCCCGGCCGCGGCCATGAGGGTCGGCAGCAGGTCCTGCAACGAGATGATCCCGTTCGAGACGGTGCCCGCCGGGATCATGGCCGGCCAGCGGATCATCATCGGGATCCGGTACGCGCCCTCCCAGTTGCTGTTCTTCTCGCCCCGGAACGGCGTCATGTTACCGTCTGGCCAGGAGAAGACCTGCGCGCCGTTATCGGTCGTGAAGATCACGATCGTGTTTTCGGCGATACCGCGCTCCTCCAGCCACTGCAGCAGTTGGCCGACGTACCCGTCCAGCTCGACCATGCCGTCGGCCTGGGAGCCAAGGCCGGTCACGCCCTCGGTTCCCGGCTTGAGGTGCGTCCAGATGTGCATGCGGGTCGGACAGAACCAGTTGAAGAAGGGCTTGCCCTCGTTCACCGACCGGTCCATGAAGTCCAGCGATGCGGCGAGCAGCTCCTCGTCGATCGTCTCCATGCGCTCGGTGGTCAGGGGACCGGTATCCTCGATCACCTGCCGCCCGACCGGGCCGAAGCGCGGATCCTCCGTGGGATCGTCGACGTCCGAGGCCCATGAATGGAGCACGCCTCGCGGACCGTAGCGGGCGCGGAATTCGGGATCGTCCGGGTAATCCGGGTTCTCCGGCTCTTCCTCGGCATTCAGGTGATAAAGGTTGCCGAAAAACTCGTCGAAGCCTCGCACCGTCGGCAGGTACTTGTTCATGTCGCCGAGGTGGTTCTTGCCGAATTGGCCGGTGGCGTAGCCGAGCGGCTTGAGCAGCTCCGCGAGCGTCGGGTCATCCTCATGGAGTCCCCGGTCCTCGCCGGGAAGGCCGATGCTGAGCATCCCGGTCCGGAAAGGATGCTGACCAGTGATGAACGCCGAGCGGCCCGCCGTGCACGATTGCTCACCGTAGGCGTCGGTGAACATGGCGCCCTCGTGCGCGATCCGGTCGATATTCGGGGTGCGATACCCCATCATGCCCATGTTGTAGGCGCTTGTGTTCCAGTAGCCGATGTCATCCCCCATGATGACCAGGATGTTCGGCTGCTGCCCGTTTCCTCCCGGCGAGATGACTTCGGGAGACGCCGGCTGCTCCTGCGCCAGCGCGCCACTCCTGGCCATCCCCGTAGCCGCACCGGCGGCTGCGCCGGCCACGGCTGCCTTCATCACCGTCCGCCTCGTCATCGAGGCCGGACCCGACGTCCCCGGCTCCGTCGCTCCCCGATCGTCTTGCCCGGATGTTTCCTGTCGACCTGTACCCATCGAAGGTTCCCTCTTTCCGGTTGAGCTTTTTTGCACATGCAAGCGCGTGAGATCTTTCGGCCCCACACCGGCCCTGGCCGGTGATCAAACGTCGACACCTCCTTTCGATGTGGGTGACAGCACCGGCCAGAGCGACAGGCGCGGATATGGCGTCCGCTCGCGTGCTCCCGCCATCCCGCTTTCTGCGAGGCGCGCAGATGCGTCCGGCGCACACGCAGGGCGTGTTGCAACGTCGTTCTTCGGTCGGTCGGAACTAGCTATAACGGTAATATCCGATGTGTGAGAAGATGTCAACGATAAAATACGATGCGATTGCTCCGCGGCGGGATCGGGACTACCATTGGGCAATCATCGGATCTTTCCAATACGAGTGACACAGCACGACAGGCCTGGCCGCCGGTCCTTCGGGAAAACCGGCCACGCACCTGGAGCCGCACTGATGACGCAGACAGACACGGAACGCCGCGCACACCGCGACCCCGTCGACAGCATGGTCTGGCTGGACGGAGGCACGTTCGTCATGGGGTCGGATCATCACTATGCGGAGGAGAAACCGGCGCGGCGGGTTCGGGTGGACGGGTTCTGGATCAGCCCGCATCCGGTCACGAACGCCGAGTTCGCGCGATTCCAGGCGGCCACGGGCTACGTCACCGTCGCCGAGCGACCGCTCGACCCGGCGGATTTCCCCGGCGTCCCGCCGGATCAACTGGCTCCGGGCTCCCTGGTCTTCGTACCGCCCGCCCGGCCGGTGCCGCTCGACAGCACCGCGAACTGGTGGGCATGGGTGCCTGGCGCGAGCTGGCGCTCCCCGCTGGGGCCGGGAAGCAGCATCGCAAACCTGATGGATCACCCGGTGGTGCACATCGCGTTGGAGGATGCCGAAGCGTACTGCGCGTGGGCAGGTGTGTCATTGCCGACCGAGGCGGAATGGGAATACGCGGCGCGAGGGGGCCTGGACAACGCCGAGTTCACGTGGGGCGAGGGCGATTTCCAGGAAACCGAGCCACGCGCGAACACGTGGCAGGGCGCGTTCCCCTGGCAGAACCTGAAGACCGACGGCTGGGCCCGGACGTCCCCGGTCGGGTCCTTCCCCGCCAACGGCTACGGGCTCTTCGACATGGCCGGGAATGTGTGGGAATGGACGTCGGATTGGTACAGCGCCACGCCCGGCGGCGATGTCCCGTCGTGCTGCGTGGCGAAGAACCCGCGCGGCGGCGACCGCGAGGGCAGCCACGATCCGAGACAGCCGCAGTTCCCGATTCCCCGCAAGGTGGTCAAGGGCGGTTCGCATCTCTGCGCGAGGTCCTATTGCTTCCGGTACCGACCTGCCGCCCGACAACCGCAGATGATCGACACCGGCATGAGCCACCTCGGATTCCGCTGCATCGTCCGTCCGGCCTGATCTGGCCCGTCCGGCAACTTAGGCGGATATCCACGGATGGCCCATGCCGTCAAGGCGGATTAATTCGCCGTCGATCGCTTCATGGTCAGCGAGCCGAGGAACACGAGCGCGACCGGGATCAGGAGCGTGACCGCGAGGCTCCCGGCAAGGTCCGACGTCCACATCGAGCGGCCTTGCAGCATCACGCCGACCAGCACCTCGAAGCTGTAGCGAAGCGGGATCACCGTCGAGATCCACTCCAGCGCCGTCGCCATCGCCTCGGTCGGTACCAGCAGCCCCGAAAGGAAGATCTGCGGCAGCAGGAAGAGCGGCATGAACTGGACGGCCTGGAACTCGGTCTGCGCGAAGGCGCTCAACGTCAATCCGAGCATCGTCCCGTACATCGCAAGGGCCAGCACGACGACCAGCACCTGCCACAGGCTGCCCTGGATCGGCATGTCCAGCACCCAGCGCGAGAACCCGAGCGCGAGCGCGCTCTGCACCGTCGCGAGGACGAGGAATGCAAGCGCGTACCCGGCCATGATGTCGCCCCGGCCGATCGGCGAGACCATCGCCCGGTCGAGCGTGCCCTGATTTCGCTCGCGCAGCATCGTGATCGACGTGACGAGGAACATCGTCGTGAACGGGAAGGTGCCGAGCAGCATCGGCCCGACGCGCTCGAACACGCCCGGGGCGCCTTCGAACGTCAGTTGCAGGACCCAGAGCAAGAACAGCGGCGCGATGAGGACCATCGCGATGGATCTCCGGTCATGCCTGAGCTGGTGGAGGACGCGGCACGCGACCGCGAAGGTTCCATCACGCGACATGTCGAACCTCCTCGATATCGCCCGAGAGCGCCAGGATCGCGTTCTCGAGATCGTGTTGGCCTGTCTCGCGGCGAATCTCGTCCGGGGAGCCGGCCGTGACCAGTGCCCCGTTGTTGATGAAGCCGATCCTGTGGCTCCGGTTCGCCTCGTCCATGACGTGCGTGGAGACGACCAGCGTGGTCCCCTCCTCCGCCCATCGGTGGAACTGGCCCCAGAGCGTGCGCCGGATTCGCGGGTCGAGCCCGACCGTCGGTTCGTCGAGGACAAGAAGCTCGGGCCGGTGCATGAGCGCCATCCCGAGACCGACGCGCTGGGCCTGGCCGCCGGAATACGTCGCAACCGGGCGATCGGCGATCCCGGCCAGGTTCATCAGCTCCAGCATCTCGTCGACGCGTTGACGCGGGGCGTGATAGACGGAAGCGAAGAACTCGAGATTCTGGCGCCCGGTGAGATCCGGGTAGACGCCGGAGCCCTGCGGCATATAACCGATGCGCGGGCGAAGCGACGAATCGCCCGCCGGCTTGCCGAGGACCGTCGCCGAACCACCGGCGAGCCGGGTGAGGCCGAGGATGGCGCGGATGATCGTCGTCTTGCCGGAGCCACTGGGTCCGACCATGCCGAAGACGGTGCCTTTGGGAATGTCCAGCGTCAGCGCCGGGACGATCTCAACGCTGCCGCGAACGATCCGCGCGTTGCGCAGGGAAACCGCGCTGTCGTGAGTCCTCATCCTGTCTTTCCTTTCTCGCCGTGTTGGACCACGGCGGCGCAATAGAGGTCGGCGAAGATGGCGCAGGCGGCATCACGCTCGGGAAGCGGCGCAACCCTCGCCGATTGAACGAGTGGCCGGGTGGCCAGATGCATGACCATCGGCGCGACGAAATGCTGCCCGAGGATGAGGGGCGGCAGGTCACGCACGATGCCGTTCGCAGCCTGCCGGGCGAGCCAGGGCAGGAGCCTGTTGAAGACCTGGGGAAGGTAATGCTGTTCGACGAAACGGCGAACGTCACCGTCCGGGTCGTTGAGCAGCTCCAGGACCATCGCTGCGATCAGCCCGTGCTCCGCCATGAAGACGTCCCACAGCTCGCCATAGGCTCCCCGTATGCACGCCTGAAAGCCGTCGACATCGCCATACTCCAGGTCGCGAAGGTGATGGGCGATGCGAGGAACGGGCCCATGGCGCTCGAACACCTGGGCGAGGAGCCCCGTCCGGTTCCCGAAGAGCGCGAAGATCGTGGGAAGGGCGACGTTGGCCCGGCTGGCAACGGACTCCATTGTCATTGCCGGGAGCCCGCCTTCGCGAATCAGGGCTGCCGCCGCCTCGATCACCCGCTCGGGCGCCTTCGGCCGCTCACCCGTATCGACGCCGGCGGCTCTCATGGCCGCATTGAGCGCCTGGCGGGTCCCGATGCGCCGGTACAGGGTCGAGCGCGATATCCCGAGCGCGTCCGCCAATTCGTCGGTGGAGAGCTCGGCGACGGGCACGCCACGCGCCGTCGCGATGTCGACGATCTGGTCGATCAGTTTGTCGTCGATGTCCCCTAACCCCGCCATATCGCCTCCTGGTACAATACACAACATGATGTCATGCCTTGTATCGTATCACTTCTGTAGCATCTGTCAAGTTCGGCCGGAGAATTCGGTGCGGTCGTATCAAAACCCCGCTACAATGGAGCCAGGCGAACAACATCAGCTCGCGCCGTTTAACGGTTCGATGATCCGCGCAAGGTCTGTCTTGCGTATGCTCGTTTGGGTCCTGCCCCGCCGTTGGGGCTCGCGTTGGCGAGACCGGTGAATGACGGTCATCTCACCGGAGGATCACGGACATTTCGTAGAGGAGCAGTACACGATGGCTCGCGATCGCCGATTCTCTCCCGTCTCCCTGTCCCGACGCTCGCTGGTGCAGCGAGGTACCGCGCTTGGCGCGGGCGCCGCGCTCGGCCGCTTCGCGTTCGCAGGGGCGCAGACCCCATCCGCCTCACCTGCCGCCCAGATGGATCCTGAATTCGCGGCCGCGCAGGAGGAGTTCCTGGCGCAGTTCCCGCTCGAGGGCAAGTCGCTCCGTATCCTGAGCGCCGTCGTCGGCGGCAAGACGCCGGAAGAGGACGAGCTCTTCGCTCAGGAGATCACCCGCCTGACCGGCATCGAGGTGGAGCTGGTTCACCCGACGGCGGACTACGGCGAGAAGATGCTTGCCGACCTCGCGGCCGGTGTGCAGTACGACCTCATCTACACGAACCAGGACACGGTGGACGTCCTCGTCAATGACGAGGTCCTTACGGAGCTTTCCGGCCAGATCCAGGAATCCGCCATCCTCAGCAACCCGACCGTGATCCCGACCGAAGAGTGGGACATGGTGACCTACGACGACGGCAGCATCTACTCCGTCTTCCAGAAGTTCGAGGGCGCGCGCATGCTGACCGTCCGCCAGGACTGGCTGGACAAGCTGGGCCTCGAGACGCCGCGCACGCTGGAAGAGGTCTATGACGTGATGGTCGCCTTCCGCGATGGCGACCCGGTCGGCGACGGCAGCCGTCCGCTCGGCCTCGGTACCGCCGGCACCTACGACATCCAGCCCTTCATGAGCTCCGTCGGCCTCATGTACGGCTATGTCATGGACGGAGACCGCCGCACGATCCCCTACGCGACCGAGGAAGCGATCCCGGTCTACGAGTGGCTGGCGAACCTGTACGCCGAGGGCCTGTACGACCCGAACTTCGCCACCGCGACGACGGCCGACTTCCGCAACCTGTTCATGACCGACCGCGTCGGCTTCGTGACCTACTGGGACACCTGGGTTGGCCTCTTCAACCAGGCTGTCCAGACCGAGAACCCGGATTCCCCGTTCGAAGCGAAGGGCATCGCGGCATGCGAGGGCCCGAACGGCGAGATCCTGCTCAACCGCGGCCAGCCGAGCGTCTGGACGATCCCGGTCAACGCGCAGGATCCGGAAACGGCCTTCACGTTCATGGAGTGGTGGCACACCTTCCCGGGCATCACGCTCGGCTCCCTGGGTATCCTGGACCACGACTACACGGTCGACGGCGATACCTACGCCCTGACCGAGGTCGGCACCGAGCATGGCATGGACCACGGACAGCCGACGCCGTACAACAGCAACTACACCAACCCGATCGGCGAGCTCCCCGGCCTTGCCGAGGCGCAGGAGATCTCGAAGCAATACGGGCAGCTCGCGGTCGCCGGCCCGCAGTGGAGCCCGGAGGTCCAGCCGATCCTGGACGAGCACGTCATCCAGATGATCCTCGGCGACCTGCCGCCGGCCGACGGCGTTGCAGCGCTGCGCGAGGCGCTACTGGCCGAGGACCTGATCGACGAGTAAGAATTGAGAGGGCACCGGGGTCCCGGTGACCTCGTTATTGGCTGAACAGACCCGCACCATGGGTGCGGGTCCTGCCTATCAGGCAGGTATCAACGGGCTGCCGGGCATCACGATATCGATCGACGATCGATATCTCGCACACCGGGTGCAGGACGATGGGAACCGCAGCCCATAAGGACATCCGCGCATGACAGGGCGCACCCTTCGCCAAATGAGGAGCCATGCCTGGCTCTACGTGATGATCCTCCCGGTCATCGTCTACTTCTCCGTCTTTGTCTACTACCCGCTGGTCCAGGGCGTCCTTTCGAGCTTCCAGGAGTTCCGGCTCCTTGGCGGCGGCGAGTGGGTCGGCACCCAGAACTACGTCGACGTCTGGGAGACCTCGAAGTTCTGGCAGGTCGTCCGCAACACCCTCCTCATCGGCGGCGGCACCCTGATCTTCGGCTTCCTGCCACCGATCATCGTTGCCCTCGCCCTCAACGAGGTCCGCCTCCTCGTGTTCAAGAAGCTGGCCCAAACGACCGTCTACCTGCCACACCTCTTCTCATGGGTGGTCATCGGCGGTATGTGGATCTATCTCCTCTCGCCGTCCGGCGGGCTCGTCAACGAGCTCCTGGCCCTGCTCGATGTCGGCCCCGTCCGCTTCCTGACGAACACCAACTGGGCGCGGACGATGATGATCGGCCTGCCGATCTGGAAGGACATGGGCTACGCCGCGATCATCTATCTCGCGGCGATCACGAGCATCAGCCCGACGCTCTACGAAGCGGCGCGGATCGACGGCGCGAGCCGGTTCCAGCAGGTCTACCAGATCACCGTGCCCCTGCTGACCGGGACGATGAAAGTCGTCTTCATGCTCAATATCCTTGGCCTGCTCCGCATCTTCGACCAGATCTTCGTGATGCGGAACCCGGTCATCCAGCGCGGCATCGACGTGATCATGACCTACGTCTACGACATGGGTATCCAGCGGTATGAGCTCGGCTTCGCCAGCGCGATCTCCGTCCTCGTCCTGATCGCGACGCTCGGCATGACCGCGATCGTCTGGAAGATCACGGGATTCGGGAGGGCCGACTAACATGCAAGACGTGAAGAAACTCCAGGCACCTGTCACCCACGAGACGACGGAGTCCCCATCGAAGGCGAAGGGTGTCGTCCGGCACAGCATGGGTGACCGGCTTTTCTCATGGGGCGTGATCGCGTTCCTCGTCATCCTGATGCTGATGATGATCGTGCCGTTCATCAACGTGCTGGCGGTCGCCTTCTCCGCGCCGCTGGCATCGATGGAGCCGGGAATCATCCTCTGGCCGCGCGAGTTCAGCGTCGAGGGCTTCAAGACCGTCTGGATCAACCTCGACCTGCAACGCGCGTTCCTGAACAGCGTCATCGTAACGAGCGTCGGGACCGTCGCCCACGTTACTCTCTGCTGCATTGCCGCCTATGTGCTGATCCAGAAGGACCTGCCCGGCCGGAGCCTGATGCTGCTGTTCATCCTCGCGACCATGGCGATCCCGGGCGAGCTCATCATGATCCCGCTCTACATCGTCAACCGCGATCTCGGGTTGCTGAACACACTCTGGGCGCTGATCTTCTCCGGCATGGTCTCCGGCTTCAGCATCCTGCTGCTCCGGAACTTCTTCGCGGGTGTCCCGTACGACCTCGCGGAGTCCGCAAAGATCGATGGCGCCAGCGACTTCCACATCTTCCGGACGATCTACCTGCCACTCTCGCAGGCGGGTATCGCGACGATCGCGCTCTTCGAGCTGGTCAGTCGCTGGAACCAGTTCATGCCGGTGATCCTCTACATCAACGACAGCAGCAAATACACGCTGCAGGTCGCGCTGAACGCGCTCGTGACTGAAAACCTCGGCACCTCGGGCATGTCGATGGTGACGCCGAACGTCCGCATGGCCGGTATCGTCATCGCGATCCTGCCGCTGGTGGTTATCTACCCGTTCATGCAGCGCTACTTCGTGCAGGGCATCACGCTTGGGTCGGTGAAGGAGTGATTCGTGCCGGAAGCATTGACGCTACGAACGCGCTTCGAGCCGGGGGAGGCGGAGACGTTCCGGCATATCCCGTTCGAGATCCCGGAAGGCATCCACCAGCTTCATATCTCGGTTACATATAACGACCGGATCGGATCGGACCCGATGATCGTCGGCGGGAACACGCTCGACATCGGCGTTTTCGACAACAACGGAACGAACAGCAACGGAACCGGGCTGCGCGGCTGGAGCGGCAGCGTCCGCACCGAGATCACGATCGACGAGGACTGGGCCACGCCGCCGTACCGCGCCGGCGCGATCGGCGCCGGAACATGGCACATGCTGCTCGGGGCCTACAAGGTCGGTCCGCAGGGCCTCGACGCCGAGGTGACCGTCTCGCTCAATTCCTCGATCTCCGATCCCGGGAAACCGCCCGTCGCGAACCTCGCTGATCTCAAACGCGCGGCGTTGCCCCCGGCCGCCGAGCCGGGATGGTATCGCGGCGACCTGCACATGCACACCGTTTATTCCGACGGCGATAGCTACCCACACGAGGTCGCCGCATTCGCCTACCAAACCGGGCTGGACTTCTACGGCATCACGGACCACAACCGCGCCCAGTCGCCCAGGAGGCTCGTCCCGACCGGCGACGGATGGCCGGTGCTGGTCGGAGGCGTCGAGGTCACCACCTACGCGGGGCACTTCAACGTCTGGGGAACCGACGACTGGTACGACTTCCGGGATACGTCGATCGAGGGGCTCCAGCGCGCGATCGATGCCGCCACCGAGGCCGGTGGGCTCGTCTCGCTCAACCACCCCAAGCCGTTCGGTCCGCCGTGGGAGCGTCCTGAGGTGACCGGCTTCCACGCGATCGAGGCCTGGAACGGCTGGTGGGGTCGACTCAACAACATGTCCACCATGGTCTGGGCCGACGCCCTGAACGACGATACGCCCGAGCGGTGGCACGTCGGGATCGGCGGGAGCGATACGCACAAGCACCGGGAGCCCGGTATGGCGGCGAACCCGCTGAGCCAGGCGACGATGGGTTACCCGACACTCTGGATCCAGACCGACGAGGAGCTGACCGAACGCTCGATCCTCGACGCGATCCGCGCCGGGCGGTGCTTTACCAGCGAGTCACCCGCCGGACCACAGCTCTATGTCCGACGCGAGGGCGAGGAGATCGTAGCCCATGTCGTGGGAGCCCGTGGTGATGCCCTGCTCGCCATCGGAGAGCACACGTGCCTCGCGGCGACGACTATCAGCGAGCGGGACATGACCTTCCGCTGGCCGGTGGAGGAACTGCGAGCCCCACGCGCGCGCTTCGTGCGCTTCGAGATCCACACGGCGACGAGCGGCATCCGCGCGCTCAGCAACCCGATCTGGTTCTAGAGGGCGATCCGCACTCCGTTCGTAGAGCCGGCCCTTGTGGCCGGCTCCCAGCAAAGACGAAGCCGGCCACAAGGGCCGGCTCTACGAACGTGTCCACACGCAACCTGTCTCCCTACCACTCGTCCTCTTCGTCATCGGGATCCTGCAGCGTCACAACCCAGTTCGCGCCCCACGGGTTGTCGCCGGGCAGCTGGGGACCGCCCCACTGCCCCATCTCCTCCCGATCGCGCTCTGCGAGACGGACCATCACGTCGACGAAAGGTTCGACGGGCTGCTCGGGATCATGGAACCGGAATCGGCCAATCTCCGTGAGCAAGGATGCGCCAGGGTCGAAGATCTCTCCGGAGAATGCCAGCCGCACCAGGTCGTCGATGCGCCCGTCATCATCGGGCAGCCGGTCGATATGCGCGGCAAGCTCGCGGATTCCCTTCGCTGACTGGCGGCTTCGGGCGGCCGCCTCCGGGCCAAGCCCGAGCATGTCCTGGAACTCTCGTTCTTCCCGCCATGCCGCGATCGCCTCGATCCGCTCAACGATCGCTTTCTTCGCCCGATACGACACTGCCTGCCCTTTCCATGTGACCTGTCGCGGATCGACACCGCATATGCCATTATGACCCCACTCAGTGTCGGCAGGAGGATCTCTCAAGGCATGAACGATCGGATCACGGCTGGCGAGCGGTTCCCGGCGTTCCTCGCGCTGGCCAGCAGCATGGGCATTGTCGGGGCGTCGATGACGGCCAACAAGTTCATCGTCGGCAACATCCCGATCATGCTCGCCTCGGGTATCCGCTGTGCCCTCGCCACGCTCGTCATGCTGGTCCTCGTCCGGCTCGTCGACACACGGCTCCCGCACATCCCGAGAAACCTGCACATCACCCTCGCGCTGCAAGCCTTCACCGGCATCTTTGCCTTCAATGTGCTCGCCCTGCTCGGTGTCGGCATGACGACGGCGACGATCAGCGGCATCATCACGGCGATGACACCGGCCGTGATCGCGATCATCTCCTTCGCATTGGGTGATCGTCTGGCGCGCATCGCGTGGCTGGGCATCGTCCTCACGATCGCCGGCGTCGCGCTTGTGAACCTCCTGGCCACGCCATCCGATGAGGAAGCCAGCCGGCCGTTGCTCGGGGCGATCCTTATCTTCTTCGCGGTCTGCGCGGAAGCGATGTACACCATCTTCGGTCGCCGCGTCGCCGGCCGGATCTCGCCGATCTCCTCGACGGCCTACATGTGCCTCTACTCGGCGGCGATGTTCCTGCCGTTCTCGCTGTGGGATCTCACCAACACGGACGTGATGGAGGTGCCGGTCAGCACATGGCTGGCGATCGCCTACCTGGCCGTCTTCGCGTCCGGCGTCGCGGTCATCCTGTGGTTCTTCGGCCTTCGCACCACCCCCGCGAGCACCGCCGGGGCCTTCACCGGCGTGATCCCGATCACCGCGGTCCTCAGCGCCTGGTTCCTGCTCGACGAGCGGATCGGGTGGGCACACGTCGCGGGAATCGCACTGGTCATCGCCGGGATCTTCCTCGTCGTCAACGCGCAGGGTCGCCGGCTCGCCACATTGACGGACCAGGATCCGGAACCTGTGGCGGGGATCGACCAGGCCACGCCGGTGTAACCCGCGCCAGGGTCGGACGGATGCCTGAAACCGAAAGGGGCCGGAGCATGGTGCTCCGGCCCCTTCTTTGACGCCTGTTGCTGGTCAATGTGTCGTTCGCGTAAGTCGTCGCCTCAGTCGTGGAGCAGGTATCAGAACCGCTCGCCATCCTCGATGATGGGCTCGACCACTTCGCCATCTTCATCGACCGGGGGCACCGGCCGAAGCGAGTCAGGGTCGATTTCCTGCCCGGGAATCGCGCGCGCGTCTTCCCACACGAAGTCGTCCTCCGTAACGTCGTCCTGAGGCTGCTCCAGCGCCAGATCCTTTTCACGATCCGTCATGTCACCAAACCTCCTTCCGCGTCACGCGGGTCCCGTTACAAGATCGCCACAAGCGCGACGATCACCAGAATAACCAGTACTGCAACAATGATACCGGCTCCGATGTTCGCTGCCCTCCGGCGCTGCTCGTCGGACATCGAGGTGCGCCAGTCGCCACCCGATGCCCGGGAGGTCGGCGGAAGCGGCGCCCCGGAGCTGCGGTACGCATCCCAGGAGATCATCTCCCGCTGCTGCTCGCGCGCCCACTGGAAATCCGTGATACGCCGCGCCAGCGAGGCGGGATCGGCTTCATGCCAGCCGAAATCGTAGATGCTCCACCGCCGCTCGAGGTCGACAACCGAGGCGAGCGCGTCGTGCTCGGACTCCTCCGCGCCCTGCAGCGCCAGCTCGTATGCGCGCTGGTCACGGCCGATCTCCAGCTCGAGATCACTACGGACCTTGTCGATGCTCTGGCCCTTGTAGTCCGGATGCCACTGGAAGACCGTCTCGTCGGCCGTGGTTGCCCGGTCGTTCTCGCCACTCACCGGTATGTCGTTCCTTTCCGCTCCTATGATGGCAACATCAATCCTTCATACACCATGTCGCGCGTCCGTGCCTCGATCTCGTCGGGGTCCATCTCGACACGCGCCAGGCCCGTGGCCTGGGCCGTCCGCGCGACCGCCGCCGCAACCCGAGGTGCAACACGGAGATCGAGACTGTCCGGGATCAGGAATTCCGGCGCCAGCTTGGCGTTCGGGACCAGATCCGCGATGCCCTGGGCGGCGGCGATCTTCATCTCATCGGAGATCTGGGTCGCGCGGACGTCGAGTGCCCCGCGGAACACGCCCGGGAAGGCCAGCGAGTTGTTGACCTGGTTCGGGTAATCCGACCGGCCCGTGGCGACGGCGAACGCACCCGCTTCATGGGCGTCGTCCGGGTTGATCTCCGGCGTCGGATTCGCCAGCGCGAAGATCAGCGGGTTCGGCGCCATCGAACGCACCATGTCGTGCGTCAACGTGCCGGGCGCCGAGAGCCCGATGAAGACATCCGCGCCCACGAGCACCTCGGCCAGCGTGCCGGTTTTGTGCTCCTTGTTCGAAATCTCGCCGATCTGGCGCTTGTACAGATCCATGCGCTCCTTGCGGTCCGCCGTGATCGCGCCCGCGCGGTCGCAAAGGATCAGGTCTCCGACACCGGACTGGATCAGCAGTTTCGACGTCGCGATACCGGCCGAACCCGCGCCGTTGACCACGATCTTGAGATCCGAAAGCGGCCGGCGGGTCAGCTTGCAGGCGTTCATCATCGCCGCCAGCACCACGATCGCGGTGCCATGCTGGTCGTCATGGAACACCGGGATATCGAGGAGTTCCTTCAACCGGTCCTCGATCTCGAAGCACCGCGGCGCGGCGATATCCTCGAGGTTGATCCCGCCGAACGAGGGAGAGATCGCCTCGACATGGCGCACGACGAGATCCGGCTCGCGCTCGGCGAGACAGACCGGGAAGGCCTCCACGCCCGCGAGCGACTGGAACAGGGTCGCCTTGCCCTCCATCACCGGCAATGCGGCCTGCGGCCCGATATCGCCGAGGCCAAGAACCGCCGAACCGTCGGTGACGATCCCGACGAGGTTCCCCTTCGATGTGAGCTCGTAGACCTTGGATTCGTCATCGCGCACGACATGGGCGGGCACCAGCGCTTCAGGCGGGACATAGAGCGCGTTCAGGATGTGATGATCGCGGATCGGCACCTTGCTCCGCACCTCGAGGATGCCGCGATGCCGCTCACGAAGGTCGATCGCTTCCTGCTCGAAGGAATGCCCTTCTCCCCGCGTGCGGACGCTCGGGCGCGGCTTGTCGAGACGTCCCTCGTACACGTAACGGAGCGTGCTCTCCGCCACCTCTTCCGGAGTCACGTCGCGCGTCGCCTCACCGGAATCGATCGCCGCCCGGGTGACCGCCGCCGCGATCTTCGGCGCGACGCGGAAATCGAAGATGTGCGGGACGATAAAGTCGGCATGCAGCTCGTCCGGGCGCACCATATCCGCCAACGCTCGCGCCGCCGCCATCAGCATCCGCAACCGGATGTTGCGGGCGCCGGAATCGAGCAATCCACGGAAGACGCCGGGGAACACGAGCGAGGTGTCGAGCATGTTGGCGTAGTCGGAACGGCCGGTCGCGACGACCGCTGCGCCGCCCGCCCGCGCCACCTCCGGCAGGATCTCCGGGTTCGGGATCGCCATCGGCAGCACGATCGGCTTGTCCGCCATCGACCGCACCATCTCTTCGGTCACGATGTCGCCTGTCGCGAGGCCGATAAAGACATCGGCACCCTTCAACATCTCCGCCAGCGTGCCGTGCCGCTCCTCGGGGTTCGTCTCCTTGGCGACATACGCCTTGGCCCAATTCATCCGCTCCGGGCGGTAGTTGTAGATCGCCCCGGCCTTGTCGCAAACCACGAGCTTGCGTACACCGGCGCGGACCAGCAGCCTGGCGACGCCGATCCCGGCGATCCCGGCGCCGGCGAGGACGATCGAGACGTCCTCCAGCTTCTTTCCGACGACCTCCAGCGCGTTGTAGAGGGCGCCGAGCGCGAGGACGGCCGAGCCGTGGTGCTGGTTCGAGAAGACCGGGATATTGGCCGCCTTCTCGAGGTTCTCGGCGATGGTGAACGCTCGGGGAGACGAGATGTCGTCCAGGCAGATGGCGCCGAACGTCGGGGCGACAGCGACGCCTGTCTCCACGATCTCCTCGACATCCGTGGTGGCGAGCGTGACCGGGAAGGCGTCGATGCCGGCGAACGTCTTGAAGATGACGCTCTTGGCCTCGGCAACCGGCAGCTCGGCGAGCGCCGACCCGCCCTCGCTTCCGAAGAGATCCGAGCCATCGGTGAGGATGGCGACGGTATTCCCGCGGCAGGTAAGGTCCCACGACCGGCGAGGATTCTGCTCGATCGCCGTGCAGGCCGCCGCCACGCCTGGCGTATAGACCAGCGAGAGGACGTTCCGGTCCCGGATCGGCACCTTGCTGCTCACGCCGATCAGGCCGCGATATCGCCGCCGGAAATCGAGACCAGGGTTGTCGTCGAGCGAGTACTCGAATCCGTTTTGGGCGGCGGGCTTGTGCGGAACCCGATCGTTCGCCCACTTGGACCGCGCTGACGGCTTGGCGGCCGGCGCCTGTGCCTGCCGCTTCGCCTGGCGACTCCCACCGGTGGTGTTCGAATCTGCCATCTGTCTTGATTCCTGTTTGCTACGGGCCCCGAGACCGGCTCGCCTCCGAACCGGCTCATTCATCGTCACCCCGTCATGGTCACCGGGTCGCGGAAGCATCAGGCGATGCTCCAGTGCATCTCCCCTGTCTCGACGCCGGTGATGTATACACCTCCATTATCACCCATCCGAATCAATCGGACAGTGACACAAAAGAGGAGCCCGGATGACCCGGACTCCTCTTTTCATGGTGCCATTCTGCCGCGAGCTGTGTCTACTGACCGCTCGCGTCGAAGAACACGACCGGGATCGTCCCCGAGCCGCCACCGGCGCCCTCGTCAGGTGTCGCAGCGGGCGACGCCATCGGGCTCGCAACGGGCGACGCCGTATCACCGAGGATATCCTCGGCCGGGGTCGCGATCGCGTCCACCGGAGATGCCTCCGGGGTCGACAGGTCTTCCGTGTCGGCCGCAACCGGGGAGGCCTCGTCGGCGCCGGCAACCGGCGTCGGTTCATCCTCGACATCGGCCACGCCACCAACCGGGGTGGCGGCATCAGCGACCGGGGAAGCCTCGTCCTCGACGTCGGCCACGCCACCGACCGGTGTCGCAGCGTCCGTCACAGGAGATGCAGCCGGAGTGCCCTCGTCACCGCCCATGGCGGCATCGTCCGGAGTCGCGGCAGCCTCGACGGCAGCGGTCGCCACCTGGGTTGCCTCATCGGCCTCCGTCGGCTCGCCCGTGGCAACAGTCTCCTCGACAGGAGCCGTTGCCTCGGCAGTTGGCTCTTCCTCGTCGTCCTCGCTGCCACAGGCAACAAGCGCCAGTGCGGCCATCCCCAGGCTCGCGATGGAGAACGCCCGGCGGTGCCGGTGGAGAATCCCGTATCGATCCTTCATCCTCGTTACCCCTCTACGCACTGTCAACTATCATCTGTCGTCGCTCGACAGGTGATTTTCTCACGATTGACAACCATCGTACCAGCGTTGTACTTGACCACAATACCGGCAAGCGCGTTTGTGCGACAACCTGCAACGTCGGTGCCACCGTTAACTACCGATACAGACGTTGACCACCGGGGAATCGTTCCCTACGCTCATCTCGGATGGTTGCATCCACCAAACAACACATGATCCGAAAGGACTCCGCCCCATGACACCGCCGCTCCCGTCGCTGGCCGCCTACCAAACCGAAACCCGGGTCGCCCTGGATGCGGCGCAACGCGCGTCCGACGCCATCATGGCGATCTACGATGCGCAATCCGCCCAGACCTATGAGAAGAGCGACGGCTCTCCGGTCACCGACGCCGACATTGCGGCGGACAAGGAGATCCGGGACGCGCTCACGGCCGCGTTCCCGGACGACGCGCTGATGACCGAAGAGAGTGAGGACGATGACGTCAGGCTGTCCAACCGGCGGGTATGGATCGTCGATCCCATCGACGGCACGGCCCAGTTCGTCGGTCGCACCGGCAAATTCGATGTCCTGATCGCGCTGGTGGAAGATGGAGAACCGGTTGTTGGCGTTTCGCTGCAACCCACCACCGGGATGACCCACCTCGCGGTTCGCGGTCAGGGGGCATGGCGGCTCGGCGACGGAGCGTGGGAGAGACTCACGATGGCGAGCGCGGCGAATCCGCCGCGAATCGTGGCGTCCACCTATTACCTCGAGCCGCAATACGAGGCCGCGCTGACGGCGCTTCAATCTGCCCTCGGCGCAGAAACCGCGCCGGTGATGGATGTGGGGTTCCAACCGCGCGCGATCGATCCGGCCGAGCGCTGGTACGACGTCTTTCTCGGCTTTCCGCAGGACCCAACGGTCTTTGCCGCACGGGAATGGGACATTGCCACGTCGCAGATCGTCGTGGAAGAAGCCGGCGGCGTCCTGACCGACTGCTGGGGCCGGCGTCACCAGTACAACAAGCGCGATACGCACATCAGCGGCGGTCTCGTCGTCTCCCCGGATCCGGCGCTGCATGCAACGGTCATCGATGCCCTGCGGACCCACCTGCCGGAAACGCCACCGTCACCCGACCCGGCGGACGATATGCGAGACAGCGTTGCATGACGAAAACGGCCCGGCGCTCGATGCAACGAGCGCCAGGCCGTTCTGGATGCGTGAGGAATCGCGAATCAGGCCGTCGTGACCTCCGACGCCGCGCCCTTGTCGAGGATGACCTCGAGCTTATCACCGGCCAGGCGCAGCCATGATCCCGGGACGTCGGACGTCATCTCGCCCTCCAGCGTCTCCTTGACGATGCCGGCCTTGCTCTCGCCGGACACGATCATCGCGATGCGGCGCGCGCCGAGCACGGTTCCGAGGCCCATGGTGATGGCCTTTTCCGGGATCTCGGCGCCGTCATAATACTCGGCATTCTGCTCGCGGGACTCGTCGGTGAGGTCGATCACCCGGGTCCGCGTATCGGGCCCGGAACCGGGCTCGTTGAACGCGACGTGGCCGTTCGGGCCAAGACCGACGACCGCGAGGTCGAGCCCGCCCGCGTCGCGGATCGCGGCCTCGTAGGCCTCCGCCGCTGCATCCGGATCCTCGGCCATCGTCGGGATGTAGTGCACGTTGTCGTCGGGGATTCCGGCGGGAACGAGGAACTCCCGCTGGAGCAGCTTGGTGAGGCTCGCCTCGTCGTCGGGCGTCCGTCCCAGGTAATCATCGAGGCAGAAGATCTGGACCTGCGAGAAATCCAGCTCGCCCGACGTGATGAGGCGCACCAGCTCGCCATACATGCCAACCGGCGTGCTGCCCGTCGGCACGGTGATCGCGGCCGTCGGCTTGCTCCGGACGACCTCCGCGACGATCTCTGCCGCGCGGACGCTCATCGCGTCATAGTCTTCAACGATGGTTACCTTCGGGCTGGTCACTGTCTGGCTCCCCTGCCCTGCCTGCTCCGACGACATCAATATCCCTTCTCTCTGATGAACCCTGCGAGAATCGCGATCCCCCGGGGGAGACCGGCTCGCTCTCTACCCGCAATGGTACGCCAGATTCGCCCGGACCGGGGCGATGTGAGACGGTGTGCAGAGGGCGCTTGGTCGGGCGACAATGGGACGAACGATACCGCGCGAGCGCAGGAGTGATACATGGAGTTTCAGGACGTCGCAAGGCAGATCGATCGCTGGGTGGAAGATGGCGCGGTCAGGGGCGCATCCATCGCCATCGAGCACCGGGGCGAACTCGTCGCGCTCCATCAAGCCGGTGAAGCCCAACCCGGCACACCGGTCGATGAGGACACGCTCTTCGCGCTCGCCTCGGTCTCCAAACCCGTGACCGTCGCGGCCTTCATGCGCGTCGTCGAGCAGGGACTCGTCGCCCTCGACGACATCGTCAGCGATGTCCTCCCCGACTTCGGGCACTTTGACGACCCGCTGATGGACGGGATCAACCCGGCATTCGAGGCCGAGCGGGACCGGATCACCTTCCGGCAGCTGCTCGCGCATACATCTGGCTTGCCGGAAAACGTTGCGAAGGGCCTGATCCAGATCCGGGAGCTCCCGTCGTTGAACCAGCAGGTCGACGCGATGCTCCGGACCCCGCTCGTCTCTGCGCCGGGCGAGCGCCTGCGCTACTCCAACCTCGGGCCTGCCATTGCCGCGCGTGCGATCGAAGAGATCACCGGCACCAACATCCACGAGCTGATCCAGCATCTCGTGCTCGACCCGATGGGCCTCGACAGCATCGTCCTGACGCCCGGCGAGGAGTACGATGAGCGGATCGCACATGTCCAGGATCCGTCCAACGAAGGCACTCCCGCCGAGAGTTACAACTCGCGCTACTGGCGGGACATGGGCATTACCTGGGGCGGATACTTCGGCTCGCCGAATGACGTCCTCCGCTTCGCCACGAGCTTCCTGCCGGGACGGGAAACGGTCCTCTCCCCCGACTCGATCCGCGC
>Ga0182741_1000234_pt1 | contig 86505 bp, 75 predicted proteins | sample eDN5th37CBELigOP_FD_128874 | JGI IMG/M metagenome (GOLD analysis project Ga0182741, IMG submission 128874) | Enriched Organic Plus compost microbial communities from Emeryville, California, USA - eDNA 5th pass 37_C BE-Lig OP (version 2) (version 2) ...
CGTATGCATGCGGCCTATTTCCGTCCTGGCGGTGTCCACCAGGACCTGCCGCCCGCGCTGCTCGACGATATCTGGGACTTCTGCGAGACCCATCCCAAGGTGCTCGATGACCTCGAGGGCCTGCTCACGGACAACCGCATCTTCAAGCAGCGCAACGTCGATATCGGCGTCGTCTCCCTCGAGGATGCCTTCGCCTGGGGCTTCTCCGGCGTCATGGTGCGCGGCTCCGGCGCTGCCTGGGATCTCCGCAAGGCGCAGCCTTACGAATGCTACGCCTCCCTCGACTTCGACATTCCGGTCGGCAAGAACGGCGACTGCTATGATCGCTACCTGATCCGCATGCAGGAAATGCGGGAATCGGTGAAGATCATGAAGCAGTGCCTTGAGCGCCTGCGCTCGCCCCAGGGGGCGGGTCCGGTCTCCTCCGACAACCGCAAGGTCGTCCCGCCGAAGCGCGGCGAGATGAAGCGCTCCATGGAAGCGCTGATTCACCATTTCAAGCTCTATACCGAGGGCTATCGCGTCCCTGCCGGTGAGGTCTATGCCGCCGTCGAGGCGCCCAAGGGCGAGTTTGGCGTCTATCTCGTGTCCGACGGGTCCAACAAGCCCTACCGCTGCAAGATCCGGGCGCCTGGATTTGCCCATCTGCAGGGCATGGATTTCATGAGCCGGGGCCACCTGCTTGCCGACGTTTCGGCGATCCTGGGGTCTCTGGATATCGTGTTTGGCGAGGTGGACCGGTGACGATTGGTATGAACAAGCAAAGGGGAGGTCGCTGACCCATGGCGGTGAGACGACTAGATCCCGTTCAGCCGGACAGCTTCGCTTTCACGGCGGAAAATCTGGACTGGGCGAAGAAGACCATCGCGAAATATCCCGAGGGCCGGCAGGCATCGGCGGTTATTCCGTTGCTGTGGCGGGCCCAGGAGCAATCCGGCGGCTGGCTGCCGGAACCGGCGATCCGCTACGTCGCGGAAATGCTCTCCATGGCCTATATCCGGGTTCTGGAGATCGCGACCTTCTACACGATGTTCAACCTGTCCCCGGTGGGTAAGTACTACATTCAGCTTTGCGGCACGACCCCGTGCTGGCTGCGTGGTGCCGATGACCTGAAGGCTGTCTGCCGCCGCGAGATTGGCGAGCAGGGACAGGTCAGCAAGGATGGCATGTTCTCGTGGCTTGAAGTGGAATGCCTCGGCGCCTGCACCAATGCGCCGATGGTCCAGATCAATGCCGACTATTACGAGGATCTGGACGCCGAGAGCTTCACCCGCGTCCTGAACGAGTTCCGCGCCGGCCGTACGCCGAAGCCCGGTCCGCAGAATGGTCGCCATAACGCAGCCCCCCTGGGGGCACGTACGGCGCTCACCGATCCGGATCTTTACAACGGCAAGCACCGCGACATGTGGCGCGCCCAGGGCGGCTACACGGCCGACGACCAGGAACCCATCGAGAAGGGCCGGCCTGCATCCGTTGCCACTGGCGAACGCGCCCCTGAAGGCGAGCCGCGTGGTGCTGGCGGTCCGAAGATCGACGAGGCCATCGCGCCGGTGGCGGATGTTCCCGCCGGCGCCAAGACGCCGGCCGGTGCTGCGCCCCAGCGCGACAACGCAGGCAAGGAATGAGGATCGGGTCACATGCTGGCTGACAAGGACCGCATCTTCACCAACCTGTACGGGTTCGAGAGCCCCGGCCTGAAGGCCGCCATGATGCGTGGCGCTTGGGACGGCACCAAGGGCTTCCTCGAAAAGGGACAGGACTGGATCATCGAGCAGATCAAGGCCTCGGGTCTCCGTGGCCGTGGCGGTGCGGGCTTCCCCACCGGTCTGAAATGGTCCTTCATGCCCAAGCAGGTGGGCGAGCGCCCCCATTACCTGGTCGTCAACGCTGACGAATCAGAGCCTGGCACCTGCAAGGACCGCGAGATCCTGCGTCATGACCCGCATCTGCTGGTCGAGGGCTGCCTGATCGCCGGCTTTGCCATGCGTGCTCACAAGGCCTTCATCTATGTGCGCGGCGAGTTCATCCGCGAGCGCGAGGCCCTGCAGCGGGCGGTTGACGAGGCCTATGAGGCCCGCCTGATCGGCAAGAACAACAAGCACGGCTGGGACTTCGACATTGTCGTCCATCACGGGGCCGGCGCCTATATCTGCGGCGAAGAAACCGCGATGCTGGAAAGCCTTGAGGGCAAGAAGGGCATGCCCCGCCTCAAGCCGCCTTTCCCCGCCAATGTTGGTCTTTATGGCGCGCCGACCACTGTCAACAACGTGGAATCCATTGCCGTCTCCGGCACGATCCTACGTCGCGGTCCGGCCTGGTTCTCCAGCTTTGGCCGTCCGAACAATGTCGGCACCAAGCTCTATGGCATCTCCGGTCACGTGAACACGCCCTGCGTGGTTGAGGAGGCCATGAGCATTCCCTTCCGCGAGCTCATCGAGAAATATGGTGGCGGTGTCCGCGGCGGCTGGGACAATCTCCTTGCCATCATCCCGGGCGGTGCTTCCTGTCCGGTGATCCCGGCCAAGGACTGCGAGGATCTCATCATGGATTTCGACGGCACCCGCGCGGTGAAGTCGAGCTTCGGCACCGCCGGCATCCTGGTGATGGACAAGTCCACCGACATCGTCCGCGCCATTGCGCGCATTTCCTACTTCTTCAAGCACGAGAGCTGCGGTCAGTGCACGCCGTGCCGCGAGGGCACCGGCTGGATGTGGCGCGTGCTCGAGCGCATGGCGCGCGGTCAGGCTCACAAGCGCGAGATCGATCAGCTGCTCGACGTGACGACCCAGATTGAGGGTCACACGATCTGTGCTCTGGGTGATGCCGCGGCTTGGCCCGTCCAGGGTCTGATCCGGCACTTCCGCCACGAGATCGAGCGCCGCATCGACGAGTACAGCGCAAATCCCGCGCCCGAGCCGGCGCTGGTGGCGGCCGAGTAGGATTGGGAAACGAACATGCCGAAGCTGATCGTCGATTCGAAGGAAATTGAGGTCGAGAACGGCCTGACCGTTCTCCAGGCCTGTGAGCTGGCCGGGGCCGAAATCCCGCGCTTCTGCTATCACGACCGCCTGTCGATCGCCGGCAACTGCCGGATGTGCCTCGTGGAAGTGAAGGGCATGCCGAAGCCGCAGGCCTCCTGCGCCCTGTCGGTCAATGACCTGCGTCCCGGTCCCAATGGCGAGCCGCCGGAAGTCCTCACCAAGTCGCCCATCGTCAAGAAGGCGCGGGAAGGGGTGATGGAGTTCCTGCTCATCAATCACCCGCTCGATTGCCCGATCTGCGACCAGGGTGGCGAATGCGACCTGCAGGACCAGTCCATGGCCTATGGCGTCGACCAGAGCCGCTTCCATGAGAACAAGCGCGCGGTCGAGAACAAGTATATCGGCCCGCTGGTCAAGACGATCATGACCCGGTGCATCCACTGCACCCGCTGCGTGCGCTTCATCACCGAAGTGACCGGTTGCGAGGAGCTCGGGGCCATCGGTCGTGGCGAGGACATGGAGATCACCACCTATCTCGAGCACGCCATGTCCTCTGAACTCCAGGGCAACGTGATCGACCTCTGCCCCGTCGGTGCGCTGACCTCCAAGCCCTATGCCTTCAAGGCCCGGCCATGGGAACTGCGCAAGACAGAGTCGATCGACGTTATGGATGCGCTCGGATCCGCCATCCGCGTCGACTGCCGTGGCCGCGAGGTGCTACGCATCCTTCCGCGCACCAATGACGACATTAACGAGGAGTGGATTTCCGACAAGAGCCGCTTCATCTGGGACGGCCTGCGCACCCAGCGCCTCGATCGCCCCTATGTTCGTGACAATGGCAAGCTGCGCCCGGCAAGCTGGGCGGAGGCTTTTGGCCGTGTCGCCGAGAAGGTGAAAGCGACCAACCCTGAGCGCATTGGCGCCATTGCCGGCGACCTCGCTGCAGTCGAGGAGCTCTATGCCCTCAAGGATCTGATGCATCGCTTGGGCGTAAAGAATGTCGACTGCCGTCAGGACGGCTCCCGGCTCGGTGATGTCGGCGGTCGCGCCGGCTATGTCTTCAACGCGACCATCGCCGCCATCGACGAGGCAGATGCGATTCTGCTGGTCGGCACCAATCCGCGTCTCGAGGCGGCGGTGCTCAATGCGCGCATCCGCAAGACCTGGCGCCAGAACAAGGCGAAGATCGCGGTCATCGGCGAGCGCGCTGACCTGACTTACAAATACGAGTGGCTGGGTGCCGGTGCCGATGCCCTTGGCGCTCTGGTCCGCGGCGAGAACGACTTTGCCAAGGTGCTGAAGGACGCGAAGAAGCCCCTGATCATTGTCGGTGCCGCCGCTACCGCCCGGGCTGACGGGCTGGCGGTCCTGTCGGCTGCTGCCAAGCTTGCCCAGGATCTCGGCGTGGTAAACGACGAGCGCAACGGCTTCTGCGTGCTGCATGACGCGGCCTCCCGCGTCGGTGGCATCGACATTGGCTGCCTGCCGGCTGAGGGCGGACTTGCAACATCGAACATGATCGAGGCGGCCGCCACTGGCGCCCTTGACCTGCTGTTCCTGCTTGGCGCCGACGAGATCGACACCCAGCGTCTCGGTGAGGCTTTCGTCGTGTATATTGGCACCCATGGTGACCGGGGCGCCCACCGCGCCGACGTGATCCTGCCGGGCGCCGCCTATACCGAGAAGTCGGGCCTTTACGTCAACACCGAGGGCCGTCCGCAGATTGCCAACCGCGCCAGCTTCCCTCCCGGGGATGCCCGCGAGGACTGGGCCATCCTGCGTGCCCTGTCGGAAATCGTCGGTCAGAAGCTTGACTATGACAGCCTCGATGAGCTGCGGGCGAAGATCTATGCGGTCTCGCCTCATCTGGCCGAACACGGGGTGGTTCTGCCCGCCGACCCGGCCGGGCTCGACGACATCGCCCGTCTCGGCGGCAAGCTCGAGGCGGCGGCTTTCACCAGCCGGATCACCGATTTCTATCTGAGCAACCCGATCGCGCGGGCTTCCAAGGTAATGGCGGACTGCAGCGCACTTCGCATGGGAGCCGAGCGGCTCGTGGCGGCGGAATAAGACAATGGGCGACTTTCTCTACACATACGGCCTGCCCGTCCTGATCATCGCACTCCAGAGCCTCGCGCTGCTGGTCTGCCTCCTGGTCTTCATCGCCTATCTGCTTTATGCCGATCGCAAGATCTGGGCGGCGGTGCAGTTGCGCAAGGGGCCCAATGTGGTTGGTCCCTGGGGTCTGCTCCAGTCCTTTGCGGACCTGCTGAAATACGTCTTCAAGGAAGTGATCGTTCCGGCCGGCGCCAACAAGGTCGTCTTCTTCATCGCGCCGCTGATCACCTGCTTCCTGGCGCTGACGGCCTGGGCCATCGTGCCGGTGGCCGACGGCTGGGTGATTGCTGACATCAATGTGGGCGTCCTGTTCATTTTCGCCATCTCATCCCTCGGGGTCTATGGCGTGATCATGGGCGGCTGGGCCTCGAATTCGAAATATCCGTTCCTGAGCGCCCTGCGCGCCGCAGCCCAGATGGTGTCCTATGAGGTCTCGATCGGCTTCGTGATCGTCACCGTTCTGCTTTGCGCCGGATCGCTCAATCTGAGCCAGATCGTCCAGTCGCAGCAGACCGGTCTCGCCACCTGGCTCGGTGTGCCGTGGCTGTCCTTCCTCAACTGGTACTGGCTGCCGCTGCTGCCGATGTTCGGCGTGTTCTTTGTGTCGGCTCTGGCGGAGACGAACCGTCCGCCCTTCGATCTGGCGGAGGCCGAGTCGGAACTCGTTGCCGGCTTCATGGTGGAATATTCGTCCACGCCGTTCCTGCTCTTCATGCTGGGTGAATATGTCTCCATCGTGCTGATGTGCGCGCTGATGACGATCATGTTCCTCGGCGGCTGGCTGCCCCCGTTCGATTTCGCGCCCTTCACCTGGGTGCCCGGGGTCATCTGGTTTACCCTCAAGATTTGCCTGTTCTTCTTCCTCTTTGCCATGGTCAAGGCGATGGTCCCGCGCTATCGCTACGACCAGCTGATGCGTCTCGGCTGGAAGGTGTTCCTGCCTATGTCGCTGTTCTATGTGGTGCTGGTTGCGGGAGTCCTGGTCGCATTTGGCTGGGCACCGTAAGGAGGGCAGGGGACGGCCATGGTGGTGACGGTTCACAGTTTCACCTTTGCCCTGGCCTTCCTGTTTTTCGGCGTGCTCGCCTTGGCCGCTGTCAATCAGCTGGTTTATCCCCGGCTGCGATGGCGGTACGAGGCGGGAAAGATGAGGGCGCGGCGTCGGATTGATCCGAACGTGCTGGTGTCACTGGTCAAGCTGCTGGGCCTGATCGTGATGCCGATAGTTGGTTTTTGGTTGGGTAGCATGGTCAGTGCCGGACAGTAGCGGCCTGATGGACGACAAGAATTCGAGTGAAGACAATGAACTTGACGCAAACAGCCCGCTCGATCTTCCTCACCGAGTTCGTTTCGGCGTTCTTTTTGGCCATGCGCTATTTCTTCAAGCCGAAGCCGACGATCAATTATCCCTTCGAGAAGGGACGCCTGTCGCCGCGCTTCCGTGGTGAGCATGCCCTGCGCCGCTATCCCAACGGCGAGGAGCGCTGCATCGCCTGCAAGCTGTGCGAAGCGATCTGCCCGGCGCAGGCCATCACCATCGAGGCTGGGCCCCGTCGCAATGACGGCACCCGCCGCACGACCCGCTACGACATCGACATGGTGAAGTGCATCTATTGCGGCTTCTGCCAGGAGGCCTGCCCGGTTGATGCGATTGTCGAGGGGCCGAATTATGAATTCGCGACCGAAACGCGTGAAGAGCTGCTCTACACCAAGGAGCGGCTCCTCGCGAACGGTGACCGTTGGGAGCGTGAGCTGGCGCGGAACATCGCGCTGGATGCGCCGTATCGGTAAGGGCGCATCGGGGGAATTATGTCTGATCGGGACCTGATATCATGGCGGTAGCCGCGCTATTCTTCTATATCTTTTCCGCTCTGGCCATTGGGTCGGCGGTGATGGTGATCGCCGCGCGCAATCCCGTCCACTCCGTGCTGTTTCTGATCCTCGCCTTCTTCAACGGCGCAGGTCTGTTCCTGCTGCTCGGCGCGGAGTTCCTGGCGATGATCCTGGTGGTCGTCTATGTGGGCGCAGTCGCGGTTCTCTTCCTCTTCGTCGTGATGATGCTCGACATCGACTTTGCCGCGCTGCGGCAGGGCGTGTTGCAGTATGTCCCGATTGGCATGGTCATCGGCCTCATCCTGCTGGTCGAGCTGGGCATGGTGCTGGGCACCTGGGCGATCTCGCCTGAGGCTGTCGGCCTGCGCGTCTCGCCGACGCCGGAGCTGACGGCGGTCACCAATACCGAGGCGCTCGGGCATCTGCTCTACACCCGCTATGTGTACTTCTTCCAGGCGGCGGGCTTGATCCTGCTGGTCGCGATGATCGGTGCGATCGTGCTGACCCTGCGGCACAAGCCCAACGTGAAGCGTCAATCGATTGCGGAACAGGTCGGTCGCAGCCCGGCGACCGCCATTGAGATCCGTAAGGTCAAGCCGGGGCAGGGGATCTGAGATGGAGATCGCTCTCACTCATTATCTCGTCGTCGCAGCGATCCTGTTCACCATCGGTGTGTTCGGCATTTTCCTGAACCGAAAGAACGTGATCGTCATCCTCATGTCGATCGAATTGCTTCTGCTGTCGGTCAACCTGAACCTTGTGGCCTTCTCTTCATTCCTCGGCGATCTCGTCGGGCAGGTGTTTGCGCTGCTCGTGCTGACCGTGGCTGCCGCGGAGACCGCCATCGGTCTCGCGATCCTGGTCGTGCACTTCCGCAACCGTGGCTCGATCGACGTCGAAGACGTCAATCTGATGAAAGGCTGATGGGCGCGCCATGTATACCCTGATCGTCTTCCTGCCGCTCATCGGCTCCCTCATTGCAGGCTTCGGCGGACGCTTCATCGGCGTCCGGGCCTCGCAGGTGATTACCTCGAGCCTGCTACTCGTCTGCGCAGTGCTGTCCTGGACTGCTTTCATCGATGTCGGTCTCAACCACGCGACCGACAAGGTCCAGGTTCTGACTTGGATCCATTCCGGCAGCTTGGTTGCCGACTGGGCGTTGCGCATCGACACGCTCACCGTGGTGATGCTCTGCGTGGTCACGACCGTTTCGACCGTCGTGCACGTCTACTCCATCGGGTACATGGCGCACGATCCTCATCCGACCCGGTTCTTCTCCTACCTGTCCTTCTTCACCTTTGCCATGCTGATGCTGGTGACGTCGGACAACCTGCTCCAGCTGTTCTTCGGCTGGGAAGGCGTGGGCCTGGCCTCCTACCTGCTCATCGGCTTCTGGTATCAGCGCGACAGCGCCAATGCCGCCGCCATGAAGGCCTTCATCGTCAATCGCGTCGGCGACTTCGGCTTCGCCCTCGGCATCTTCGCCACCTTCGTGATCTTCGGCTCGATCAACTTCGACACGATCTTCGCCGCCGCCAGCGACAAGGCCGGCGAGAGCATGAAGTTCCTGTGGCTCGAGGCCAATGCCGTCACGGTGATCTCGCTGCTGCTCTTCATGGGCGCCATGGGCAAGTCGGCGCAGTTCCTGCTGCACACCTGGCTTCCTGACGCCATGGAAGGCCCGACCCCGGTCTCGGCGCTCATTCACGCCGCCACCATGGTGACCGCCGGCGTCTTCCTGGTCGCCCGCATGTCGCCGGTCTTCGAGCACTCCGATGCGGCGCTGTGGATCGTCACCTTCATCGGGGCCACCACCTGCTTCTTCGCAGCGACGATCGGCCTCGTGCAGAACGACATCAAGCGCGTGATTGCCTACTCGACCTGCTCGCAGCTCGGCTACATGTTTGCCGCTCTCGGCGTCGGTGCCTATGGCGTGGGCGTGTTCCACCTCTTCACCCATGCCTTCTTCAAGGCGCTGCTGTTCCTGGGTTCGGGCTCGGTCATTCACGGCATGAGCGACGAGCAGGACATGCGGAAGATGGGTGGGCTCTTCCCCTACATGAAGATCACCTGGGCCATGATGCTCGTCGGCACCCTGGCGCTGACCGGCTTTCCGATCATCACCGCCGGCTACTATTCGAAGGACGCCATCATTGAGGCGACCTATGCCGCCGGCACCGGGATTGGCACCTATGCCTTCATCATGACCGTGCTGGCAGCCGCGCTGACCTCGTTCTACTCCTGGCGCCTGATGTTCATGACCTTCCACGGCCGCACCCGGGCCTCCAAGGAGGTGCTGCATCACGCCCATGAGTCCCCGAACGTGATGCTGATCCCGCTTTATGTGCTGGCGGTTGGCTCGATTGCGGCAGGCTTTGTCTTCGCCCCGTACTTTATCGGCCATGACCAGGCGCAGTTCTGGGGGCAGGCGATCTTCACCAGCGCCGAGAACAAGATCCTGGAGGAGATGCACCATGCGCCCTTCTGGGTGGTGATCTCGCCGACGGTCATGATGGTCCTCGGCTTCCTGGTGGCCCTGTACTTCTACATCATCAATCCGGAGGCGCCGAAGCGTCTCGCCGAGCGTCATCAGCCGCTGTACCTGTTCCTGCTGAACAAGTGGTACTTCGACGAGATCTACAACTTCATCTTCGTCCGTGGCGCCCTGGCCCTCGGCAGGCTCTTCTGGAAGCGCGGTGACGGTTGGCTGATCGACGGCTTTGGCCCGGATGGTGTGTCGGCACGCGTGCTGGACGCAACGCGCGGAGTGATCAAGTTGCAGACCGGTTATCTCTACCACTACGCATTTGCCATGCTGATCGGCATTGCCGCTCTCGTCAGCTGGCTGATGTATGCGGGAGCTTGAAGACCAATGGAAATCCCGCACATTCTCTCTGTTGTTACCTTCCTGCCCCTGGTCGGCGCGCTGTTCCTTCTGGTCATCCGCGGCGACGATGAGCAGGCCCAGCGGTCTGCACGTTTCGTGGCGCTTTGGACGACGGTCATCACCTTCGTCGTCTCCTTGCTGATCTGGGTGAACTTCGACAACAGCACGGCCGACTTCCAGTTCGTGGAAGAGGCCCGCTGGCTGGGAGGTTCGATCACCTACCGGATGGGTGTCGACGGCATCTCGATGCTGTTCGTCATCCTCTCTACCTTCCTCATGCCGGCCTGTATCCTGGCGAGCTGGCACGTGACCAATCGCGTCAAGGAATACATGATCGCCTTCCTGGTCCTCGAGACCATGATGATCGGTGTGTTCTGCGCGCTTGATCTGGTGCTGTTCTACGTCTTCTTCGAGGCCGGCCTGATCCCGATGTTCCTCATCATCGGCATCTGGGGAGGTCCACGCCGGGTCTATGCTAGCTTCAAGTTCTTCCTCTACACGCTGCTCGGCTCGGTCCTCATGCTGCTGGCCATTATGGCCATGTACTGGGACGCCGGCACAACCGACATCGTCACCCTGCTGAAGCACGGCTTCGATCCGCGCCTGCAGACCTGGCTGTGGCTGGCCTTCTTCGCGTCCTTCGCCGTGAAGATGCCCATGTGGCCTGTCCACACCTGGCTCCCTGACGCCCACGTCGAGGCGCCCACTGCCGGTTCGGTCATCCTGGCGGCGATCATGCTGAAGATGGGCGGCTACGGATTCCTGCGCTTCTCGATCCCGATGTTCCCGGTGGCGAGCGAGATGTTTGCGCCCCTGGTCTTCGTGCTGTCCGTGGTGGCGATCGTCTACACCTCGCTGGTTGCCCTTGTGCAGCAGGACATGAAGAAGCTGATCGCCTATTCCTCCGTCGCCCATATGGGCTTCGTGACCATGGGCATCTTCACCATGACCCAGCAGGGCGTGCAGGGCGGCCTGTTCCAGATGGTGAGCCATGGTCTTGTATCGGGCGCGCTCTTCCTCTGCGTCGGCGTCATCTACGACCGCATGCACACCCGTGAGATCGCCGCCTATGGCGGTCTGGTGAATCGCATGCCGATCTATGCCTTCGTGTTCATGCTGTTCACGATGGCCAATGTCGGCTTGCCGGGCACCTCCGGCTTTGTGGGCGAGTTCCTTACGCTGTCCGGTGCGTTCCAGGTGAACACCTGGGTGGCCTTCTTCGCCTGTCTCGGCCTGATCCTCTCGGCGCCCTATGCCCTGTGGCTCTATCGTCGGGTGGTCTTCGGCCCGCTTGAGAAGGAGAGCCTCAAGTCGATCAGCGACATGAGCATGCGCGAGATCGTCACCATTGCCCCGCTGGTCGTCCTGACGGTGCTCTTCGGCGTCTATCCCACCCCGCTGATGGATGTGTTCGCCGCTTCCGTCGACAATCTGATCCACAACTATCAAGCCTCGCTGGCGCTGGTTAAGCAGTCGGCGATCGCCGTAGCGCAGTAACGGAGCACGACGTCCCCATGGCATACGCAATCGCATCTGCGGACATCCTGGCGGTCTTGCCCGAAATCGTTCTCGCCCTGGGCGCGATGGCGCTGCTGATGATCGGCGTCTTCCGCAAGGGAGAGCCGGTCGAGCTCACCTCGTCTCTGGCGATCGTGCTGCTCGCGGTGGTGGGCGTGCTGACCATCTGGTCCACTCCCGAGGCCAGCGTCGAGGCCTTCGGCGGCAGCTACGTGAACGATGCCTTCGCCACCTTCATGAAGGTGCTGTCGATCTTCGCCTCTGCCGCTTGCATCCTGCTCTCGGTACAGGTGCTGAAGACCGGCGGCATGATGCGCTTCGAGTTCCCGGTGGTGATGCTGCTGGCAACCCTGGGCATGATGGTGCTGATCTCGGCCAACGATCTCATTGCGGTCTATCTCGGCCTCGAGATGATGAGCCTCTCGCTCTATGTGCTGGCTGCCTTCAATCGGGACAGCGCGCGTTCGGCGGAAGCGGGCCTCAAGTATTTCGTGCTTGGCGCCCTGTCTTCCGGCATGCTGCTCTATGGGTGCTCGCTGATCTACGGCTTCACCGGCACCATCGCCTTTGACGGTATCCGCGACGTTGTGGGCACGCTCGCTCAGGAGGGCCATTCCGCCCGCTCGATCGGCCTGCTGATCGGCCTTTGCTTCGTCATCGCGGGCTTCGCCTTCAAGACATCGCTCGTGCCCTTCCACATGTGGACGCCGGATGTCTATCAGGGCGCACCGACCCCGGTGACCGCCTTCTTCGCCTCGGCCCCGAAGGTTGCCGCCGTTGCCGTCTTCATCCGTGTACTGGAGGTGCCGTTCCCGGCCATCAGCGCCGACTGGCAGCAGATCATCGTCTTCCTGTCGATCCTGTCCATGGTCGTCGGTTCGCTCGGGGCCATCGGGCAGACCAACATCAAGCGTCTGATGGCCTATTCCTCAATTGGCAACATGGGCTATGCGGTCATCGGTCTGGCCGCCGGTGGTCCTGAAGGTGTGCGCGGCCTGATCGTCTACATGACCATCTACCTGTTCATGACGCTTGGCACCTTCGCGGTGATCCTGTCCATGCGCCGGGGAGGCGAGACGGTCGAGAACATCTCCGATCTGGCAGGCCTCGCCCGCCAGAACCGCGGCCTTGCCTTCCTCATGGCGGCCATGATGTTCTCCATGGCGGGCATTCCGCCACTGGCAGGCTTCTTTGCCAAGTTCTTCGTCTTCGCCGCCGCCATCAAGTCGGGTCTGGTGACCCTGGCTGTGATCGGCGTGATCACCAGCGTGATCGGCGCCTACTACTATCTGCGCATCGTCAAGGTCATGTATTTCGACGAGCCGGCCGAGAAGTTCCAGGAGCCTTCGGGCGAAGTGAAGGTGGTGATGGCCATTGCCGGCGTCTTCATCCTCGGCTTCATCGTCTTTGCCCGTCCGGTGCTTGACGCAGCCGAGGCAGCAGCCGCGTCCCTGTTCTGATGAACGGGGCGCGCACCGTCCCGATGCCGGGAACATTCCGCCTGGTCCATCTGGACAGTGTCGACTCGACCAATGCCGAGGCCCTGCGCCTGGCCGCGGGCGGCGAACGGGGGCCATTGTGGATCTTGGCTGATCGCCAGACCGGAGGACGGGGCCGCCATGGGCGGCCCTGGCTGTCTGAGGCGGGCAATTTCTACGGAACGCTGCTGCTGACCGTTCCGGCCGACACGCCTCAGGTCGCCAATTTGAGCTTCGTCGCGGCGATTGCCCTTTATGATGCCGCAGAGCAGGTTCTGGGGGAGGCTGCCGCGTCCCACCTTCGGCTCAAATGGCCCAATGACCTGCTGGTGTCCGGCGCCAAGACCTCGGGCATCCTGCTCGAGTCGCAGGCCCTCGAAGCGGGGGAGCTGGCAATCGCGGCTGGGATCGGCGTCAACCTGGTCCATGCCCCGGAGGTTGCCGCCCGCTATTCGGCAACCTGCCTTTCCGCTCATGGAGCCAGGATTAGCCCTCGTGCGTTTCTGGACCTGCTCGCCTCGGCCTTTGCCGACTGGTTTGACCGGTGGGACATGGGGCGCAATTTCGCGGTCATTCGCGAGGCATGGTGCGCGCGGGCCCAGGGCATTGGCGGGCCGGTTGTCGTGCGTCAGGCGGACAGGGAGTTTGCGGGAATATTCGAGGCGCTCGATGCCGATGGTGCACTGGCGTTGCGTCTTGCAGATGGATCGCTGCGGAAGATACTCGCAGGCGATGTCTTTTTCAGGTGATGGACTGGTTCGGGAAGGATAGCGCCATATGAAGACGGGGCGAACCAGGCGGGGACTGACTGAGCCTGAACTCGTTTTCCTGCCGCTGGGCGGTGCCGGCGAGATCGGCATGAATGTCTATCTCTACGGGATTGGCCCCGCGGCGGATCGCTACTGGATCATGGTCGATCTCGGCGTGAAGTTCGGCGAACAGAACGAGCCGGGCGTCGATGTCGTGCTGCCCGATGTATCCTTTGCCGCAAGCCTGGGTGACAGACTTCTAGGCATCGTGCTCACCCACGCCCACGAGGACCATTTCGGCGCCATCGGCTATCTCTGGCCGAGCCTGCGTGTGCCGATCTATGCAACGCCCTTCACCGCCGCGCTGCTCAAGGCGCGGTTGCACGAGCGCCAGATCCACGAGCAGGTCGATCTGCGTGTGGTGCCTCCCGGTGCGCGTCTTGACCTTGGGCCGTTCAATGTGGAGCTGATCACCGTCAATCACTCGATCCCCGAGCCCAATGCCCTGGCGATCCGCACGGCGCTTGGCACGATCGTCCATTCCGGCGATTGGAAGATCGACGATGCCCCGACCTTCGGGCCGCGCATCGATGAAAGGCGCTTCCGGGAAATTGGCGCGGAGGGCTGTGACGTCCTTTTGTGTGACTCGACCAACGTGCTGCGCGAGGGCAATTCGCCCACCGAACAGGCTGTGGCCGAGAGCCTGACTGAGCTCATCATGACGGCGCGCCGGCGGGTGGTGGTGACGACTTTCGCCTCCCATGTCGGCCGCGTCGAGACCATTGCCCGCGCCGCCGAACGGGCGGGACGTCAGCTGATCATTGCCGGCCGCGCCATGCATTCCGCGATCACCGCGGCGCGTGAGGCGGGCTATCTCAATGATCTTCCCCCGGTGCTGAGCGACGAGGCCTTCGGTTATCTGCCCCCTGACAAGGTGGTCTGTCTCTGCACCGGCAGCCAGGGCGAGCCGCGCGCCGCGCTTGCGCGGATTGCCGACGATACCCACCCGACGATTTCGCTCGAGGCTGGCGACCTTGTCATTTTCTCCTCCAAAACGATCCCCGGCAACGAGAAGGCGGTGATCAGCATCGAAAACCATCTCGCCGAGCGCGGCGTGCAGGTGATCACCGCGGACGAGACGCTGGTGCATGTGACCGGTCACCCGCGCCGCGGTGAGCTCGTGCAGATGTATGACTGGCTTAAGCCGCGCCTGCTCATTCCCATGCATGGCGAGATGCGTCATCTGCTCGAGCACAAGATCCTCGCTTTGTCCCAGGGCATTCCCCGGGCCGAGATCGTGCGCAACGGACAGATCATGCGGCTCGCGCCGGATGAGCCGCGGATAATAGGAGAGGCGCCCTGCGGCAGGCTGCATCTTGATGGGGAGATCATCGTGCCCTCTGAGGCGGGGCCTGTCCGCATCCGTCGGAAGATGTCCTTCGCCGGCATCGTCTTTGTCTCTCTCGTCCTCGATGAGGCTGGCCGGCTGAGGGGTGATCCCGAGATCGTGTTCGAGGGCATTCCAGTCCTCACCGAAGATGGCGAGGACATGGCCGATGTCATTCGCGATGCCGTGGACATGGCTCTAGCTGCCCGTCCCAAGCAGAAGCGCCGCCAGACCGACACGTTCGAACAGGTGATCGCCCAGAACGTCCGTCGCTCCGTCAATATGGTCTGGGGAAAGAAGCCGCTCTGCCGCGTGACGGTGCATCGCCTGTAATGGGGCAGGGGGTGCATCCCGGCGGCGCATTTGCTATGACTGGGCAACTCCACGAGCACGGTGACCAATGAGCGACCTCAGTCCGCCCGCCCATCCTGATGGCATTGAGCCCATCGCCCTGCGCGAAGCACTTGAGCAGCGCTATCTGGCCTATGCCCTGTCCACCATCATGCACCGGGCCCTGCCTGATGTGCGCGACGGTCTGAAGCCGGTTCATCGCCGGCTGCTCTACGCCATGCGCCAGCTGAAGCTGGACCCTGGCTCGGGTTTCAAGAAATGCGCCCGCGTGGTGGGCGATGTGATCGGCCGCTATCACCCCCACGGCGACCAGTCGGTGTATGATGCGCTCGTGCGGCTCGCCCAGGATTTCGCTGTTCGCTATCCGCTGGTCGATGGCCAGGGCAATTTCGGCAATATCGACGGCGATAGCGCGGCGGCCATGCGCTATACCGAATCCCGCCTCACGGAAGTGGCCAAGGCCCTGCTGGATGGCCTTGACGAGGACACCGTCGATTTCCGCGATACCTATGACGGCGAGGACAAGGAGCCGGTCGTCCTCCCCGGTGCCTTCCCCAATCTGCTCGCCAATGGCTCGACCGGCATTGCGGTGGGCATGGCGACGTCCATCCCGCCGCACAACGCCCATGAGCTGTGCGATGCGGCGCTCTATCTGATCAAGCACCCTAATGCCAGCATCGACAAGATCGTCGAGCTGGTGCCGGGCCCGGATTTCCCCACCGGCGGCATCATCGTTGATGATGTGGCGACGATCCGTCAGGCCTATCTTACCGGAAGAGGCGCCTTCCGCGTGCGTGCCAGATGGGAGGTGGAGGAGCTCAAGCACGGCACCTGGCAGATCGTCATCACTGAAATGCCCTATCAGGTGCCAAAGAGCCGCCTGGTCGAGAAGATCGCTGAGCTGATCAACAGCCGCAAGCTGCCGCTGCTGGTCGATGTGCGCGACGAGTCTGCGGAGGACGTGCGCCTGGTGCTCGAGCCGCGCAGCCGCACGGTCGATCCGACGGTGCTGATGGAGCAGATGTTCCGGCTGACCGAGCTTGAGACGCGCATCTCGCTCAACATGAACGTCCTCGCTGCCGGCCGCATTCCCCGGGTGCTCTCCCTGCCGGAAGCCCTTCAGCAGTGGCTTGATCACCGCAAGCAGGTGCTGGTGCGCCGCACCACCTACCGCCTCGGTCAGATCGCCAAGCGCCTCGAACTGCTTGAGGGCTATCTCATCGCCTATCTCAATCTCGACGAGGTGATCCGCATCATCCGCGAGGAGGACGAGCCCAAGCCCGAGCTGATGAAGGCGTTTGAGCTTACCGACAACCAGGCCGAGGCGATCCTCAATATGCGCCTGCGCTCGCTGCGCAAGCTTGAGGAAATGGAGATCCGCCGGGAGCACGAAAGCCTGTCGGCCGAGCGCGACCAGCTCGAGGCGCTGATGGCCTCAGAGGACGAGCAGTGGAAGACGATTGCCGCCGAGGTCCGCGAGATCCGCACCAGGTTTGGCAAGAATACGCCGCTCGGGGCACGGCGGACGACCTTCGCGGAAATGCCTGTGGTTGATGTCGATCTCGACCAGGCGCTGATCGAGCGCGAGCCGGTCACCGTAGTCCTGTCGCAGAAGGGCTGGATCCGTGCGCTCAAGGGGCATCTTGCCGATGCCTCGAGCCTCTCCTTCAAGGAAGGTGACAAGGTCCAGTTCTGGTTCCATGCCGAGACCACGGACAAGATCATGCTGTTCTCGTCCTCCGGCAAGTTCTTCACCATAGGCGCCGACAAGCTGCCGGGCGGCCGTGGCCATGGTGAGCCGGTGCGCCTGATCTGCGACCTTGATACGACCGACGAGGTCGTCTCCCTTTTCGTCCACAAGCCGGGCCGCAAGCTTCTGCTGGCGGCAACCGACGGCCGTGGCTTCATGATCTCCGAGGATGATGTTGTCGCCAATACTCGCAAGGGCAAGCAGGTGCTGAACGTGACTGCTCCCGTGGAGGCGTTGCGTTGTGCCTTCATAGGGCCCGAGGATGATCATGTGGCGGTCATCGGCGAGAACCGGAAGCTTCTGGTTTTCCCGCTGTCGGAAATGACGGAGATGAGCCGGGGCCGCGGCGTGAAGCTGCAGAACTACCGCGACGGCGGGCTGTCTGACGTGAAGACCTTCCGTCTGCAGGATGGCCTGACCTGGACCGACAGTTCCGGTCGGATCTGGACGGTGACCGAGCTGCGCGACTGGCTCGGCGCCCGTGCCCAGGCCGGACGCATTCCCCCCAAGGGCTTCCCGCGCACCAATCGCTTCGCCTGACAATCGGGGGGCGGTGGCAGGGGAGATTGCCTCGCCTCATCAAGGGGCTTCGGGAAACCGGAAGGTTCCGCTCAGGAGGTGACCGGATGTCGCTCGCCATGGGCCTGGCTCAGGCGGTAGATGGCATGGCCGCCGAGTGTGGCGAGGATGATTGCGCCCCCCACCAGAGACTGCACGCTCGGCACCTCATCCATGAGCAGCCAGACCCAGATCGGCGCCAGCACTGTTTCGAGCAGGAAGAACATGGCGACCTCGGCGGCAGTGAGATAGCGCGGACCTGCGACCAGAAAGGCCGAGGCGATCGGCATTACGATCAGCCCGTTCGCGGCGACAAAGATCAGCTTGTCGAACGGCGCCGCAACTGTCGTGGCGAAGGGTAGCACGGCCAGCGCCGCCATCAGCGCCCCGACCCCGGGAGCAAGCGACAGGTTCTTGCCGCTGCGCCGGACGAAGGTGAGCCCGAGCCCGATGACCATCACACAGAGCAGCGCCATCAGGTCGCCGAACAGGCTGCCGGTTTCGACGCCGTCGCTGACGATGATGGCAACGCCGACAATGCCCGAGGCAATGGCGAGCCAGGTGGCGGTACTGATCCTTTCCCTGAGCCAGACCAGCGAGAACAGCGCCGCAAACAGCGGATTGAGCGCCAGAATGAACACCACATTGGCGACCGTTGTATTGAACAGCGCGAGCATGAACAGCAGGTTGGCGCAGCAATGCATGCAGGCCACCACCCAGCCGTCGAAGCCATTCACCAGCGGCATGGGATCGCGCTTCACGAAGCGCATGATCGCCCAGAAGCCGGTCATGGCGATGAACACGCACAGTCCGCGCCAGAAGGTGGCGGTATGGACATCCACCTCCGCAAGCCGCAGCAGCGGGGCATCGAAGGTCATCATCAGCCCGCCGATGCCGGTGATGATGAGGCCGCGCTTGTGATCGACCACTGGTAGGGAAAGGGAGGCCATGCCCGGATGTGCGCCTGTGACTATGCGGGCGAAATGGCCCACCGCAATGGTTTAGCCCAAGGTGCGACGGGGGCAGAAGCGCTTTTAATGAGAGAAGCGCTGCTTCACAGCAGCACTGTTGTGCAACAATGAACCACCGGCGGCAACGCCGGCGGTATATGGCCTCAGCCGACCCGACGCCAGCCCTCGGCGGTGAGCCGTTCCTGCGGCTTGAACCGCTCCTTGTAGGCCATCTTGGACGAGCCCGGCACCCAGTAGCCAAGATAGACATAAGGCAGGCCCAGCGACCGAGCCCGCTCGATATGGTCGAGGATCATGTAGGTGCCGAGACTGCTGGACATGTAGTCCAGGTCGTAAAAGCTGTAGATCATCGACAGCCCGTCATTCATGTAGTCCGTGAGGGCGACGGCGACCAGCTGGCCCCTGCGATGATCGGGCCCGGCGAGCGGAACGGCCGGCGGCAGGCGGTATTCGATCAGCCGTGTATTGACGAAACTGTCTTCCACCATCGCGGCATAGTCGAGCACGGTCATATCGGCCATGCCGCCATCCTGGTGCCGCCCGTCGATATAGGTGCGGAACAGCGAATACTGCTCGGAGGTCGCCCGCGACTCGACTTCCCGGGCAATCAGGTGCCGGTTCTGGTTCAGCACCCGCCGGAAGCTCCGCGACGGCTTGAAGTCGTTGACGACGATGCGTACCGATACACAGGAATTGCACCGCTCGCAGGCCGGGCGATAGGCGATGTTCTGGCTGCGGCGGAAGCCGCCCTGGCTGAGGGCGTCATTGAGACGGGCGGCGTCCTCGCCGATGAGATGGGTGAACACCTTCCGCTCCATCCGCCCGGCGAGATAAGGGCAGGGCGATGACGCCGTTATGTAGAACTGCGGAAAGTTGCGAGCTTCATACACCGCGAAATTGGCTCCGTTTAGTAGGCGCGTCTAAACGGGAGGGCGCTGGCTACGAGCACCATCCTCGATAAAAATATAGCATAGCCTCCATTTGTCGCCATGGGAGTGAGATCCGCATCGTGAAACGCTGCACGGAAATTCTAGCCGTGCGGGCATCGCCCGGGTCTATCCGTCGCCATGTTCCTGCGACACGCCCTTGCGAGGCACATCCAGCACCTCGGTGACGAAGCCTTCGGCCTGGATCGCGCGCACCACCTGCTCGGCATGGGCCGAATCCCTGGTCTCGATCATCACCTCAAGGTCGGCGCGCTTGGCTGGCACGTCGAGGAACATGCGCCGGTGCCAGACCTCGAGGATATTGGCGCCGTTGCGGCCGATGAGGCCGGCAATTGTGCCGAGCACGCCGGGGCGGTCATCGATCTCGATCCGAAGCGAGACGATCCGCCGCTCGCGCTTGAGCTCGCGATAGATCAGCGAGGCAAGCATCCGTGGGTCGATATTGCCGCCGCTGAGCACAAGGCCGACCTTCTTGCCGGCAAAGGCATGGCGATCGGCAAGCAGGGCCGCAAGTCCCGCAGCACCCGCGCCTTCCGCAACGACCCGATGGTGCAGCACGAAGGCGTTGATCGCCTGCTCTATGCCGGTCTCGCTCACCAGCCGCACTTCGTCCACCAGGTCGCGACAATAGGCCAGTGTGGCCTTGCCCACATTCTTGACCGCTATGCCTTCCGCCAGGGTGGCGCCGCCGCAGCGCATTTCTTCGCCCCGCAGGGCGGCATACATGGAGGGATAAAGCTCCGTCTCGACGCCGATGATCCGGATGCCGGGGCGGATGGCGCGCGCCGCGATGGCCATGCCGGAAATGAGGCCGCCGCCGCCGACGGGCACGATCAGCACATCGAGGTCGGGCTGTTCCTTGAGCATCTCGACCGCCACCGTGCCCTGGCCGGCGATGATCCTGTCATCGTCATAAGGATGTACCAGGACCAGTTTCCGCTCCTCGATCAGCCGCTCCATGGTGAGCTGGGTCTCGGCTAGGGTTTCGCCCGCGAGCACGATCTCCGCCCCATGGGCCTTGGTACGCTCGACTTTGGTGAAGGGTGTGGTCTCAGGCATCACGATGGTCGCTGGGATGCCGAGCCTGCGGGCGTGATAGGCAACCGCTTGGGCATGGTTGCCGGCCGACATGGCGATCACGCCGCGCGCCCGCTCGTCGGCACTGAGGCTCGCAAGCTTCACCAGCGCGCCCCGATCCTTGAAGGAATTGGTGACCTGGAGGTTCTCGAGCTTCACGAAGACCTCGGCCCCGGTCATCTGCGACAGGTTGAGCGATGCCAGCAGCGGGGTGCGCACGATCGCCCCGTCCATGATCTCGTTGGCCTGCAGTACATCTTCCACGGTGACGGACATCGCATTCTCCAAACCTGACGTGACCGGTCGGCGGCGCTTCCTTTAACATGCCTGCCGACATTGAGGCAGCCGAATCGGGATCCATGGCTGCAATGGTACAGGAGTGAGACGTATGGCAACGAAGGTGGCATGGCTCGGGCTGGGCGTGATGGGGTATCCGATGGCGGGCTATCTCGCCAAGGGTGGCTGCGAGGTAACCGTCTACAACCGCACGACGTCCAAGGCCGAGCGCTGGGTGGCGCAGCATGGCGGTGCCATGGCTGCAACGCCTGCGGCGGCGGCCGAGGGCGCCGATTTCGTCTTCGCCTGCGTCGGCAATGACGATGACCTACGTTCGGTGGTGATTGGCCCTGACGGGGCATTCACGACGATGAAGCCCGGCAGCCTGTTTGTGGATCACACCACCGCATCTGCCGATGTTGCCCGCGAGCTCTATGCGATCGGCAAGGAAAAGGGAATCGGCTTCCTCGATGCGCCGGTTTCCGGCGGCCAGGCGGGCGCCGAGAATGGCCAGCTCACGGTGATGGTCGGCGGCGACGAGGCTGATTACGCTCGTGCCGAGCCGCTGATTGCCAATTTCGCCCGCATGCAGCGCCTGATTGGCCCCTCGGGCTCAGGCCAACTTGCCAAGATGGTCAATCAGATCTGCATCGCCGGCGTTGTCCAGGGTCTGGCCGAGGCACTGCAGTTTGGCCTCAAGGCTGGCCTCGACATGGAGAAGGTGGTGCCGGTTCTGGCCAAGGGCGCGGCCCAGTCTTGGCAGATGGAGAACCGCTACAAGACCATGATCGCCGGCGAATACGAATTTGGCTTCGCGGTCGACTGGATGCGCAAGGATCTCGCCATCTGCCTGGATGAGGCCCGCCGCACCGGCGCGCACCTGCCGCTGACCGCGCTGGTCGACCAGTTCTATTCCCAGGTCCAGAAGATGGGCGGAAATCGCTGGGACACCTCCAGCCTGATGGCGCTGCTGCAGCGCTGATCGAGGCGGGGCATCCCGCGCAAATGCAGTTCTCGACATAAAAAGGGCGCCGGATGCTCAATGATCCGGCGCCCGATAGGGCATGATCGATTGAGGGGTAGCCGGGCGGGGTGCCCGGCGTCGGCTCAGAAGAACCGGCCTTCCTTCAGCCGCTGGGCGACGTCCACGGCAAAATAGGTGAGGATGCCATCGGCACCGGCCCGCTTGAATGCCATCAGCGTTTCGGTGATCACCTTGTCCGGATCGAGCCAGCCATTGTCGCAGGCGCCCTTCAGCATCGCATATTCGCCGGACACCTGATAGGCAAAGGTCGGCACCCCGAAGGTGTTCTTCACCCGGTGCACGATGTCGAGATAGGGCATGCCTGGCTTGACCATGACCATGTCGGCGCCCTCATCCAGGTCGAGGGCCACCTCGCGGATGGCCTCGTCGGAATTGGCCGGGTCCATCTGATAGGTCCGCTTGTCGCCCTTGAGCGCGGTGGTCGAACCCACGGCGTCGCGGAAGGGGCCATAATAGCCGGAGGCATATTTGGCCGCATAGGCCATGATCTGCACGTTCCTGTGGCCGGCAGCCTCGAGCGCGAGGCGAATGGCGCCAATCCGGCCGTCCATCATGTCGGAGGGCGCGATGATGTCACAGCCGGCATCCGCCTGCACCAACGCCTGCTGCACCAGCACCTCGACCGTCTCGTCATTGAGGATCTCGTAACCATCCACCAGGCCGTCATGGCCGTGGCTGGTATAGGGATCGAGCGCCACATCGCAGAGAATGCCGATCTCGGGCACCTCGCGCTTGATCGCCCTGACCGCCTTGCACACCAGATTGTCCGGATTGAGCCCCTCGCGGCCATCGGCCGTGCGCAGGGCAGGATCCGTATAGGGGAACAGCGCGATCACCGGGATCTCGAGGCTCGCGGCCTTCTCGGCGGCGCGCACTGCCCGGTCGATGGTGAGCCGGTTGACGCCCGGCATGGACGGCACCGGCTCTTCCCGGTCGTGGCCATCGGCCACGAAGATCGGCCAGATGAGATCGTCAGCCGTCAGAGTATTCTCGCGGACCAGGCGACGCGCCCAGGGAGCCTTGCGATTGCGTCGCATGCGGATGCTTGGGTAACCGGACTGCAGCATTTCCGCGGGTTCGGGTGCCACGGTCGTCCGCGCCTCGCGCAGTGACGCCGGGCTTGTCTTTCGACCCAACATGGGGTGCTCCCTGATCGCCTTGGGTAATTCGCGCGCTAAATTATGCGATCGCAGTTTAGACGTCGACTAATTCGATGTCGCACGGAACATTTTGTCACGATCACTTGCAGATCAGGTAGCGGCCGTTGCGCCCCAGGTCGAAATGGAAATGGGTTGCATGGGCGGCATTGTAACCGGGGCCGAGAACGGTGGAGAAATGCTTGCAGGCATCTCCCCGCACCTGGTCGAGAAAGGCAGCCGGCCCTCTGGTGGTGAGTCCTGCCTTGATCAGGGCGCTGGGCGTCATCACGCCGACATTGCGTCCGGAGGCGACGAAGAACACGCCGACATCGAAGGCCCCCGCATAGGCATGCTCGCTCATCTTGCCCGTGCTCGCCCCATACCGCCTGCGGCAGACATAGGAACTCGCATTCCCGATGCCGGTGACCGGCTCCCCCAGAAGCTTCGCCGCTGCTGGTTGTACGCTCGAGACAATCCACTGATGCATGGCGGCCGCCATCTTGCAGTTCATGGTGGCGGCGGGCTTGAGGACGACACCGGCGATGTGGGTGACCTCGATCGAATAGGGCGCGCCGCATCCGCCCGGCGCCCCGATCGGCCCGATGGCGCGGTACCGGATGTCGAGCTTCGACAGGGTTTCCTGGCATGCCCGCTGGGCGCTGGTCACCTGGTCCGCCGGCCAGCCGCCAGACCGGCCGCCGCTGCCGCGCGATTCGTTCGGCATGTCGGGCTTCGGTACGAGCGAGCTGCTGCCGGGGAGGGGCTGCGGCTTCATCCGCGGCAGGGGCACGCGGGTAAGCGAAGCGACCTTGAGCGGGCCCTCGGGCCTGGCGGTAGCCCTTGGCTTTGGCACGGGAAGCGGCGGCAGCCCGGCCCCTGTCGATGACGGCTTTGCCTCGTCGCTCAGTGCCTGCACGTCCGGTGAAGGCACGGGAGCAAGCAGGGCGGCGGAGACGCGACCGGCAGAATCAACCGGTACTGCCAGCGGCCGGATCGGGTCTGACTTGCGCGCCAGATTGGACGCAGTCTGCGCGACGACCATCGCTCCATCCGTCGGCCCCACCGCCAGCGGCGCCGCGGCAGGCGAGGCGGCGGGGGAGGCGGGCTTTCCCCTTGCGGCGACATCAGCGGGCGCGGAAGGCGTAGCGGCCGCCTCTCCGGCTCCGGCAGCCGGCGGGAGCGCCTCGACAGTTGCGGGGCCAGTCTGCGCCACCGGGGCTGCGGCCATTTCCTCAGCCGGTCCGTGTTCCGCCGTCGTAGCGTTCTCGGAGACCACGGTGATCAGGTCGGGTTTGGCCATAGGCCGCGGGATGGTGCGGGTGGAATCGGCGCCGGTTGAATCGGCAATCCGGCTGCCCCCCTCGGTCCGCTCGGGCGATGCCGGAACATGCGGCTTGGGGCGCGGCAGGGGGGGCGCTGATGCTTTTTCCGGCTGGTTGGCTTTCCTCGATGGCTCGCTCTTCGCCTTGGTCATTGACGGCGTTGCAGGAACCGCCCGCGATCGCGCCTGGGGAGCGATGCGGCGGTTGCGCGCCAGCTCGTTGATGATCGACAGGGGACTGCCACCGGTGCCGGTTTTTGACTTGGCCGGCCGGGCAATTTCGGGGGCTTCCGCATGGGCTGGCTGCACTGGGGCCAGATGATGAGACACGAGATAGGCAGCACCGATTACACCCAGTGCAGACGTCAACGAGCGGCTCAGCGAGGGTCCCTCCCAGTATGCGGATCGGCCCCAAGTTTACGCATGCTTGACCGGCACGACCAGCGCTTTTATCCCTGCACCCTTGAGTGCATGCCGCTTAGGGACACCTCGCGGCCACAGAAGAACACAGGCAGGGACGGTGGCGATGGATTTCGAGCTCAGTGAGGAACAACGTGCCTTCCGCGATGTCGCAGCGAGTTTCGCTGCCGAGCATCTGGCTCCATATGCGAATGAATGGGATGAGAAGCACATCTTTCCGCGCGACGTTCTCATGAAAGCCGCGGAGCTCGGCTTCGGCGGGCTCTATGTCCGCGAGGATGTCGGCGGCTCCGGCCTCACCCGTCTCGATGCGGCGATCATTTTCGAGGAGCTGGCCAAGGCCTGCCCCTCGACTGCGGCCTTCATCTCGATCCACAACATGGCCGCCTGGATGATCGACCAGTACGGTACCGAGGAACAGCGCCAGCGTCTGCTGCCGCAGCTCGTCACTATGGAGAAAGTGGCGAGCTACTGCCTCACCGAGCCGAGCTCCGGGTCGGACGCGGCCTCCCTCCGCACCCGCGCCGTCAAGCAGGGTAACAGCAGCTATCGGGTGACCGGCGGCAAGGCCTTCATCTCGGGGGGCGGGGCCTCCGACCTCTATGTGACCATGGTCCGCACCGGCGGCGATGGCCCCTCTGGCATCTCCTGCCTTGCCATCGACAAGGACACGCCGGGCCTGTCATTCGGCGCCCAGGAGAAGAAGCTCGGCTGGCACAGCCAGCCCACCGCGGCGGTCCTGTTCGATGATGCCGAGGTGCCGGCGGATGCCCTGATCGGCGCCGAGGGTCAGGGCTTCGCCATCGCCATGTCGGGCCTTGACGGTGGACGCCTGAACATCGGCGCCTGCTCGCTCGGTGCGGCGCAGCATTGTCTCGAGAAGACAGTGACTTATCTCAACGAGCGCAAGCAGTTTGGCAGACCGCTCGCCGACTTCCAGGCCCTGCAGTTCCGCGTCGCCGACATGGCGACCGAACTGGAGGCGGCCCGCCTGCTGGTGCACAAGGCAGCCATCATGGTCACCGAGAAGCATCCCGATGCCACCATGTTTGCCGCCATGGCCAAGCGCAAGGCGACCGATGTCGGCTTCGCCGTGGTCAACGAGGCCATGCAGCTCCACGGCGGCTATGGCTATCTTCGCGACTTCGGCATCGAGCGTTATCTGCGCGATGTTCGTGTGCACCAGATCCTCGAGGGCACGAACGAGATCATGCGCGTCGTCATCTCCCGCAAGATCCTGAAGGGGTGAACCCGTGAGCGAAGAAGCCGAAGTCCTGTTTGAAGTCCGCGGCCGCGCCGGCATCATCACCCTCAATCGCCCGAAGGCGCTGAATGCGCTGTCGCTCACCATGGTGCGGGCCATCCATCCGCAGCTGCTGGCCTGGGCCGACGATCCGGCCGTCGAGCGGATCATCATCCGCGGTGCCGGCGACAAGGCCTTCTGCGCCGGCGGCGACATCCGCAAGCTGCATGACTGGGGCCGGGCGAAGGAGCCTGAATTCCTTGCCTTCTATGGCGAGGAATACAGGCTGAACGCCTGCATCAAGCACTATCCCAAGCCCTATATCGCCCTGCTCGACGGCATCACCATGGGCGGTGGCGTCGGTCTCTCGGTTCATGGCAGCCATCGCATCGGCACCGAGAAGCTGACCTTCGCCATGCCTGAGACCGGCATTGGCCTGTTCCCTGATGTCGGTGGCAGCTATTTTCTGCCACGCTGCCCGGGCGAATTGGGCATGTATCTGGGCCTTACCGGCGCCCGCACCAAGTTGGCGGATGCGCTCTATACCGGCATCGTCACCCATGCCACGTCGTCTGCCGCTCTACCCGCTCTGCTGGATGACCTGGTGGAGGCCGACGATATCGACGCCGCCATTGCCCGCCATCAGGTGGATCCCGGCGAGCCGCCGCTGGCCGCCCAGCGCGAAGCGATCGACCGTCTCTTTGCCGGCAGCTCCGTCGAGGAGATCATTGCTGCCCTCGAGGCCGATGGCAGCGACTGGGCCAGGGCCCAGGCTGCGAGCCTTGCCACCAAGTCGCCCACCAGCATGAAGGTGACCTTCCAGCAGCTGCGTTATGGGGCGAGCCTCTCGTTCGATGAATGCATGCGCATGGAATACCGTATGGTTCATCGCGTTCTCCATGACCACGACTTTTTCGAGGGCGTGCGCGCCGTGATCATCGACAAGGACCAGCAGCCGAAATGGCAGCCGGCAACCCTTGCGGAGGTCGATGCGTCGGCGGTTGATGCCTATTTCGCGCCAGTCATGGACGAGCTCGTGCTGTAAGCCCCAGACACCGGTTCGGGCCTTGTGGAGCGATCTGTGGCGATCATGTATCAGTCGAATAAAATCCGAAACAATCGCTGGCGTTTTCGTTCGGATCGGACAATTACAGGGCACTGAGTACCGATCCATGCGGGTTGCATGGGCGCTGAATGGAACAGAGCGAAAATGAACAAGGTGGCACTTCTTTTTTCCGTGACGGTTGCTGCGCTGGGCGCCGTTTCGGCGGCCCAGGCACAGAATGCCGGGACCAATGCGCTGGATACCTACCGGATGGTGGTCGAGGCCCGGAATGCTGCCCAGGCCTGCGGTTTTGTTTCCGGTGACGAGGTCGAGGAGCTCAAGCACTATTCGGCGCTCAGCGAGATCGCTGCGGCAAGGACGGCGCCGGTGGAGACGATCCAGTCGGTACGTTCGGCCGCCGAGGCCCGTCGCCCGAGCTGTGATAGCCGGGACCAGCAGCAGGTCCAGTATGTGCTCCAGGCCTCCCGCCAGGCGGTGGCCGGTGGCGGCAAGGGCAAGGGGAAGGGCACAGCTCCCGTTGTGGCAACTGTCGAGCCCGCGCCGCATACCCAGCAGCTTGAGCCGGTGACCCGCTCCGGCTTTGCCGCAGGTTCCGCTGCCGCGCCCCTGCCGCCGGCCCAGGCCGTCGCGGCGCCGCTTCCTCGTTTCGATGCTCGCGACCCGTTCCAGCGTTACGGCGCTCAGGTGCGTGGCTATTTCCTCGAGCGGAAGTGCAACTTCCTCGACTATGACACCGAGCTCGACTTCTGGAAGCGGCTCACTGCACGCTACAAGGCCATGGTTGCCGAATATGGCCGCAAGCGCGTGAACGCCGCCCAGATCGATGGCGAGAAATCCGCCGAAAACATCCCCTGCGGTCGCCAGACCCGTCAGTACGTGAACGAGGTCTATCGCGACCTGGTCTCGGTTTCGAGGCTCTGATCACCCGCGCGGCGCCGGGCGGTGCCGCGCTCAAGCTAAGACGTGGAGGAAAGCGTGGCGAAGATCGGCTTTATCGGTTTGGGCAACATGGGCGGTCCGATGGCCGCCAACCTCGTGAAGGCGGGGCATGTGGTGAAGGGCTTCGACCTGTCAGCCGCAGCTCTTGACAAGTTCGTGGCTGCCGGTGGCAGCAAGGCGGCTTCCCTGGCCGACGCGGCTCGTGAGGTCGATGTGGTCGTCACCATGCTGCCGGCGGGCGCCCATGTGAAGCAGGCCTATACCGGCGACGAGGGCATCATTTCGGTGGCCGCGCCCGGTACGCTGCTCATTGACTGCTCGACCATTGACGTCGACACTGCACGCGAGGTTGCCGCTGTCGCAGCGGACAAGGGGCTGGCCATGGTTGACGCGCCCGTTTCCGGTGGCGTGGGCGGCGCCGAGGCCGGCACGCTGACCTTCATGGTCGGGGGCACCGACGAGGCCTTCGCCGCGGCCGAACCCTATCTCAAGTCGATGGGCCGCAACATTGTCCATGCCGGTGGCAGCGGCAACGGCCAGGCCGCCAAGATCTGCAACAACATGATCCTTGGCATTTCCATGATCGGCGTCTGCGAGGCCTTCGCGCTCGCCGAGAAGCTCGGCCTTGATCACCAGAAGCTGTTCGACATTTCCTCGACCGCTTCCGGCCAGTGCTGGTCGCTGACCTCCTATTGCCCCGTTCCTGGCCCGGTGCCGACCTCGCCCGCCAATCGCGACTACAAGCCGGGCTTTGCCGCTGCCATGATGCTGAAGGATCTGCGCCTCGCCCAGGAGGCCTCCCGTTCCGTCGGTGCCCAGACGCCGCTTGGTGCCAATGCCGAGCAGCTCTATGCCCGCTTCGCCGAGGCCGGCAACGAGAATGTCGACTTCTCGGGCATCATCAGGATGCTGCGCGAAAAGGCCTGAGTCTCGCTGAATCCGTCATACCGATCAGGGCTCCGCATCTCCCGGACAGGGCGATGTCGGGCCCTGTTTATGTTTAATTGGAATTATCCCTGAGCCTATCGCGAAGGATTTCGTTCAGCCTGAAAGATGATTTTGATCTATCACCTTTTTCGAACGACAATCCACCTCACGTTAACCTATCGGTTTGAGATGATTTTAACGCGCATTGCCTAGGTTTCTCGCCAGTAATGACGAGGACGATCAAGATCCTCCATGCGGCGAGGTATCGAGTATGACCATGGCGAGTGGCAAGTCCATGCCGGATGCGGACGGCAGGAAGGTAGCCATAAAGCAGAGCTACCTTGAGTCCCTGTCGCTCATCGAGAGGCTTCACCGGCGTCTTCTGGACGTGATCAAGGATGAGTTCGAGCGCACCGGCGAGCAGGACATCAACGCCGTCCAGGCTCTGCTGCTGTACAATATCGGCGATGCTGAGCTCACCGCCGGCGAGCTGCGCAGCCGCGGCCATTATCTTGGATCGAATGTCTCCTACAATCTCAAGAAGCTGGTCGAGCAGGGCTATATCAACCATGAACGGTCGAGCGCCGATCGCCGCTCCGTGCGGGTGAGTCTCACCCCGCTCGGCCGCAAGGTCCGCGACCGCGTCGACGAGCTATACAACCGCCATCTCGGCTCCATCGAGCAGGTCGGCGGCCTCTCGGTCGACGAGTTCAGCAACCTCAATCGGGCGCTGGCGCGCCTCGAACGCTTCTGGATGGACCAGATCCGTTATCGCCTCTGACCTGGGCCCTGTCGGCATTTTGAATGGTCTTGTCGGTGAGACGACTGTAGCATTCAGGCTACTATCGCCGGCGAAGCCAGGGTGCGAACCTTTTCTGCGGCAATTAGGCACCTATTTACCTTGCTGGCGCCATATTCTGCTGTGTATGGGTTCTTGGACGGACCTTTGCCGGGCTGTTGGTAACCTGTGCACTCGCTTGGATCCTGGCCGTTGTGGCGAGCGCACCTGCGCTGTGTGAAAGTTTGGGATAGAATATGACGGTAGACATTTCCAGCAAGCGTCATCCCGTTTCCCGTCGCGCCTTTCTGTTCAATGGCATAGCTGCGACCGCTGTCCTGATGGCGGGCGCCACCGCCAGCCGGGCACTGGCCGATCCTCAGTCGACGAACTTCTCGGCCTGGAACAAGGTCCAGCAGATGGCCCCGACCATCACCTATGTGGCCAAGGGGCGGAATGTGCCGCCCATGCTCCATTCGATGAGCGAGGCGCTGCTGCAGGATGCGATCGCCCGTTACGAGATCATCGCCTCCCGTGGCGGCTGGCAGCCGCTGCCGGCGGGGCAGAAGATCAGCAAGGGCGGGCAGGGGCCCCTGGTTGCCATGCTGCGCGACCGTCTGGCGCTCGAAGGCTATGTGACCCCGCCCACCGGCAATCCCATGGTCTATGACCAGGGTCTGGCCAATGCCGTTCTGCGCTACCAGCAGAATCACGGCCTTCTCGCCACCGGCAATGTCGATGCCGCCACGATCGATGCACTCAACGTCCCGGTCGAGGCGCGCCTGCAGACCATGCGGGTCAATCTCCCGCGCATCCGTGAATACGCCAAGGGCCTGAGTGGTCGCTACATCACCATCAACATTCCTGCGACTCAGCTCGAGACGGTCGAGGATGGTCAGGTCTATTCGGTGCACAATGTGGTTGTCGGCATGACCGACCGGCCGAGCCCGGTCGTCCTTAGCCGCGCCAGCGACGTGACCTTCAATCCCTACTGGATCGCGCCTGCCAGCATCGTGAAGAAGGACATCATTCCCAAGGCCCAGAAGGATCCGTCCTTCCTGATCGAGCAGCGCATCCGCATCTATGATGGCCTCGGCGGCCCGGAGATCGATCCGCGCAGCATCGACTGGTACAATCTGAGCCCGGAGCGCTACGTCTTCCGTCAGGATCCGGGTGATGACAACGCTATGGCCACGGTTCGGATCAACTTTCCGAACTCTCATGCCGTCTTCATGCATGACACGCCCAACCGGACGCTATTCTCTGCCGAGCAGCGCTATTTCAGCTCCGGCTGCGTACGTATCGACCAGGTCCACATCGTGACCGAATGGCTGCTGCGTTCCGTGCCCGGCTGGGATCGCTCGCGCATCGAGCAGGTCATCGCAAGCGGCGAGAACACCAAGGTCGAGGTGGCCGACAAGCCTCTGGTCCGCATGGTCTATCTCACAGCCTGGGCCCTGCCTGACGGCACCGTCAATTTCCGTCCCGATGTCTACCAGCTCGACGGCACCGGCTTCATTGTCGGCCAGCCTGAGCCGATTGGTGGCCAGGTGGCCCATCTTGAGCCCCAGCACAGCCCGGCGCCGGCCCAGCCCGTCGCCCGTAATCAGGGAGGGCCTGCGGCTCCCGCCAATGGCGGCGTGACCAGTGCCCGCGATGCCTGGGCGCGCTCGCGCAACCAGTACTGAGCGACTGCAACACGCCGACATGATGAGAGCGGTTCCCGCCGGAGCCGCTCTTTGTATTTGCCGGTGCGTGTCCCTGCGGCAATCGGGGGGCATGACCTCGGCCGCAAGCCGTGCTACGTCCCCCGCGAAATCGTCGGTCCCGCCCGGGATCTGACCGGCAGAGACTTCAGTCAGAACCGCCCCCAGACATCGGATGTCCGCGTTCTGGCCCGATTTGTGGCTTTGACAGGCTGAGGGTGCAAATTCTGCCCGCCCGCCACAGTTCTCGAGGATGCTATGGTTGACTACAGCGCCATTTTCGCGAACGCGGTTAAGTCGCTCCATGACGAGGGACGTTATCGCTATTTCGCCGATCTGAAGCGCATCAGGGGCCGTTTTCCCCGCGCCATGCTCAGGGATGCCCGCGGGGAGCGCGAGATCACCATTTGGTGCTCCAACGACTATCTGGCCATGGGCCAGCACCCGGCCGTGATCGATGCCATGCATGAGGCGATCGAGGAATGCGGCGCCGGCTCAGGTGGCACCCGCAACATTTCCGGCACCAACCGCTACCATGTGGAGCTTGAGCGCGAGCTGGCTGATCTCCACGGGAAGGAGGCGGCCCTCCTGTTCAATTCCGGCTACATGGCCAACGAGGCGACGCTCTCGACCCTCGCAACCCTGCTGCCGGGGTGCATCATCCTGTCGGACGCTCTCAACCACGCCTCCATGATCCAGGGCATCCGCCATGGCGGATGCGAGAAGCAGGTCTTCCGCCACAATGACGTGGCTGATCTCGAGCGCCGTCTCGCCGCCCTTGACCCTGACCGTCCCAAGGTGATCGCATTCGAGTCGGTCTATTCCATGGATGGCGACATTGCGCCCATGCGCGAGATTTGCAATCTTGCCCGCCGCTACGGAGCCTTGACCTATCTCGATGAGGTCCACGCGGTGGGACTATATGGCCCACGCGGCGGCGGTATTGCCGACCGGGACGGGCTGCTTGCCGAGATCGACATCATCGAGGGCACTCTTGCCAAGGCTTTCGGCCTCATGGGCGGCTATATCGCCGCTTCCGCTGCCATCGTCGATGCGATCCGCTCCTATGCGCCGGGCTTCATCTTCACAACCTCCCTGGCGCCTGTCCTGGCCGCAGGTGCGCTTGCCAGCGTCCGCCACCTGAAGCAGTCGCAAACCGAGCGCGCTCTCCAGCAGCAGCGCGCTGCCGAGCTGAAGGCGGCCCTCAAGGCGCGCGGCCTGCCAGTGATGGACAGCGTGACCCATATCGTGCCGCTCCTCGTGGGCGATCCGGTCAAGTGCAAGACCCTGTCCGACCGTCTGCTCGAGGAATTCTCGATCTACGTCCAGCCGATCAATTATCCGACCGTGCCGCGTGGCACGGAACGATTGCGCCTGACGCCGGGCCCCATGCACGGCGAGGATGACCTCCTCGCCCTGCTTGCGGCGCTGGATCGTCTTTGGGACGACATGGGCCTGGAACGCACACGCTGATCGCGGCCGAACATCCCTGCGGTATTATGACGACCGCTCACATCTTTGATCCATTGGCCAGCCTGTGCTATGGGCGGTCAGCAGTCGATGCTGTAATCTTGCGTCAATAAGGGAATGCTTATGTCGAGCTCTGCCAATAAAACTGCCGGTCACTCAACCGCGACCTTCTTTCATGGCGCGCTCGGCGAGGTAGATCCGGCGCTGGCCGATGCCATTGCCAAGGAATTCGGGCGCCAGCAGCATGAGATTGAGCTGATTGCTTCCGAGAACATCGTCTCCCGGGCGGTGCTCGAGGCCCAGGGCTCGGTACTCACCAACAAGTATGCCGAGGGCTATCCCGGCCGTCGTTACTATGGCGGCTGCCAGTATGTGGACATTGCCGAGAGCCTGGCGATCGAGCGTGCCAAGCAGCTCTTCAACTGCGCCTTCGCCAATGTGCAGCCCCATTCCGGCGCGCAGGCGAATCAGACGGCCTTCTTCGCCGTGCTCCAGCCCGGCGACACCTTCCTGGGCCTGAGCCTTGCCGCCGGCGGTCACCTGACCCACGGCGCCGCCCCCAATCAGTCTGGCAAGTGGTTCAAGGCGGTGCAGTATGGCGTGCGCCCCGATACCCATCTCATCGACTATGACGAGGTTGAGCGCCTTGCCCGCGAGCACAAGCCCAAGCTGATCATCGCCGGGGGCTCCGCCTATCCGCGGATCATCGATTTCGCGCGCTTCCGCGCCATCGCGGATGAGGTCGGCGCCTATTTCATGGTAGACATGGCTCACTTTGCCGGCCTTGTCGCGGCAGGTGTCCATCCGAGCCCGTTCCCGCACGCCCATATCGTCACCACGACCACCCACAAGACCCTGCGCGGTCCGCGCGGCGGCATGGTGCTGACCAATGACGAGGATCTGGCCAAGAAGATCAACTCGGCCGTGTTTCCGGGCCTTCAGGGCGGCCCGCTGATGCATGTGATCGCCGCCAAGGCGGTGGCCTTTGGTGAGGCGCTCAGGCCGGAATTCAAGGCCTATGCGGCATCGGTCGTCGAGAATGCCAAGGCGCTGGCGGAAGTCCTCAAGAATGCCGGTTTCGACATCGTCTCCGGAGGCACCGACACCCATCTGATGCTGGTCGACCTGCGTCCCAAGAAGCTGACCGGCAAGGATGCCGAGGCCGCCCTTGGCCGTGCCAACATCACCTGTAACAAGAACGGCGTTCCCTTCGATCCGGAGAAGCCCACCATCACCTCGGGCATCCGTCTCGGAACGCCGGCCGGTACCACCCGCGGTTTCGGACTTGCGGAATTCCGTCAGGTGGGTGAGATGATTGTCGAGGTACTTGAAGGGCTCGGCAGGAATGGCGAGGCAGGCAACGCAGCCGTCGAGGCGGCGGTGAAGCAGAAGGCCATCGAGCTGACGAGCCGCTTCCCGATCTATGGCTGACGAACTCAGCGGAAAGGCTGATTGAGGCATGCGCTGTCCTTACTGTGGGAATACCGAGACCCAGGTCAAGGATTCCCGGCCAACCGAGGATGACAGTGCGATCAGGCGCCGCCGCTTCTGTCCGGACTGCGGCGGTCGCTTCACGACCTTCGAGCGCGTGCAGCTGCGCGAGCTGACCGTGATCAAGCGCAACGGCCGGCGTGTCCCCTTCGAGCGGGACAAGCTGGCCCGCTCGCTGCAGATCGCCCTGCGCAAGCGTCCCGTCGAGCAGGAGCGCATCGAGCGCATGACCAGCGGCATCGTCCGCCGGCTGGAGAGCCAGGGCGAGAACGAGGTCAAGTCCGAGACCATCGGCCGGCTGGTCATGGAGGCCCTCAAGTCCCTTGATGACGTCGCCTATGTCCGCTTTGCATCCGTCTACAAGAACTTCCGTGAAGCCAAGGATTTCGAGGATCTCCTCGGCGAACTGACAGGCGAGGGGGACCGCCCCGTCGACGAGACGGCGGAATGAGCCCATTACCGGAAGGGCAGGTCGTGCCGCCGGGAAGGCGGCCCTACGATGCCCATTACATGCGATTGGCCCTTCGTCTTGGCCGCCGGAATCTCGGCAATACCGGCCCGAACCCCGCTGTCGGCTGCGTCATCGTCGATGAGAGTGTCTCGCCGCCGCGCATCATTGCCACTGGCTGGACCGAGCGCGGCGGCCGGCCCCATGCCGAGCGCGTCGCCCTGGCCCGGGCCGGCGAGGCGGCGCGCGGCGCGACCGCCTATGTGACCCTTGAGCCCTGCGCCCATTACGGGCGTACGCCTCCCTGCGCCCTCGGCCTCGTCGAGGCAGGCATCGCCCGGGTGGTCACCACTTTCGATGATCCGGACCCCCGCGTTTCCGGCCGCGGCCATACCATGCTGCGCGAGGCTGGCATCGAGGTGGTCACAGGTGTCGAGGCGGAAAGCGCCCGCCGCGACATGATCGGTTTCCTCACGCGCATGGAGCGCAAGCGCCCCTATGTGACGCTGAAGCTTGCCATATCCGCCGACGGCATGATCTCGGAAAAGCCCGGTGTGGCAACCGCCATTACCGGTCCGATGGCCCGCGCGAGAAGCCATCTCATGCGGGCTGAATCGGATGCGATCCTCGTGGGGCATACGACGGTCATCATCGATGATCCGGAGCTCACCTGCCGCCTGCCTGGCCTGATCGATCAGACACCGGTGCGCGTCGTGCTCGCATCCCGGGGGCTGCTTCCTGAGCATTCCCGCCTCGTGCGCAGCGCTTCCGTCCTGCCGGTATGGGTGCTCGCAGCAGGCCAACCCGCATCGGCCGCAACCGAGGCGATGAAGGAAGCAGGCGTCAGAATTATTGAATGTGAGAGTAAAGACGGGCGCGTCGATCTTTCATCCGCCATGGTGGAACTGGCCCAGCGTGGCATCGGCCGTGTTCTGGTAGAGGGGGGCGCGGTCGTGGCGTCCGCCTTCCTGAAGGCAGACCTGGTGGACGAGATCGCTCTCTTCCGCTCGCGGATTACCGTGGGCCCGGACGGCGTCTGCGCCTTGGCCGAGGGCTCGCTGGACGAGGTGCTGAGCTCGCCCGATTTTGTTGCAATGGCTGACGAAGTCTTTGGTGATGATCGGCTTACACTTTATATAAGGCAGCGTGACTGACCGGTCATTGCTTTGAATCTTTTCCCTATTCATTGTTATTTCGGAGCGGCGGATGTTTACGGGTATTGTAACCGATGTTGGCGAGCTTATCGATCTGCGCGACGATGGCGACCGCCGCTTTACCATTGCCTGCCGCTATGATCCCGACACGATTGATCTCGGCGCCTCCATTGCCTGTTCCGGCGCCTGCCTCACGGTGATCGAGCGCGGCCGTCTCGATGATGGCCGCTGCTATTTCGTGGTGCAGGCCTCAAGGGAGACGCTCGATCTCACGACTCTCGGCAACTGGCAGCCGGGCCAGCGGATCAATCTCGAGCGTGCCCTTCGCATTGGCGACGAACTGGGAGGACATTTGGTCACGGGCCATGTGGATGGTGTTGCCCAGGTGCTGTCGCGGGCGAACGAGGGCGGCTCCGTCCGCTTCCGCATTGAGGCGCCCGAAAGGCTTGCCCGTTTCATTGCCGCCAAGGGCTCCGTGACCCTTGATGGCACCTCGCTCACCGTCAACGAAGTCGATGGCTTGACCTTTGGGATCAACGTCATTCCCCACACCCAGGAGGTCACCACCTGGGGGGATATTCGTCCCGGCGACTTCGTGAATATTGAAATCGACATGATGGCACGCTATGTCGCGCGCCTGAACGAATTCGCCTGATCTCTGCCGGCGTTCTTTTGGGGCTGTTCCTGCCATGGCATTTCCGCGCATACTGATCATCGAGGCCCGCTTCTACGATGACCTTCTCGACGAGATGGTGCGGGGAGCAGTGGGAGCCCTTGAGGACGAGGGAGCGAGTTTCGAGCTGGTGACGGTGCCGGGTGCTCTCGAGATCCCGGCCGTGATTGCCTTTGCCGAGGACAGCGGCCGTCACCGTTTTGATGGTTACGTGGCGCTCGGATGCATCATTCGTGGCGAGACCTACCATTTCGACGTGGTCGCCAATGAATCCGCCCGCGCCCTGATGGATCTGTCGGTCAATCGCGGCCTGGCCATCGGCAACGGCATCCTGACCGTCGAGAATGAGGACCAGGCCTGGGCGCGCGCCAGGGTCAGCGAACTGAACAAGGGCGGTGCGGCCGCCAGGGCCGCCGTCCACATGGCGCGGCTCAAAGCCGAGTTGCAAGGATAGTTTCATCATGAAGGCCGACAAGGCATCGAAGCCCGCGAAACCGGTTCTGGGGCCCCGAACGGCCGCCCGGTTGGGGGCGGTACAGGCGCTTTACCAGATGGATGTAGTGCAGGCGCCGGTTGCGGACGTGCTGGCGGAATTCGGATCCTGGCGCCTGGGCGACGATTTCGAGGCCGGTCAGTGTGGACCGGCCGATTTTGCCTTTCTGCGCGATATCGTCACCGGCGTGCTGCGCGAGCAGCTGACCATCGATCCGCTGATCAACGACGCCCTGGCTGAAGGCTGGAGCCTCAACCGTCTCGATTCGATCCTGCGCGCCATCCTGCGCGCCGGCACCTTCGAGCTCGCCTTCCGCCCTGATGTTCCCTTCAAGGTGATCATCAACGAATATGTCCAGGTCGCTGGCGCCTTCTTCGCCGATGACGAGTATCGCTTCGTCAACGGCGCGCTGGACCGGCTGGCGCGAGTGGTCAGGGCGGCCGACTTCAAGTAACAGCTGATCCGGGGGACGTGGACGTGTCGCCTGAACAGGCTCTGATACAGGAAGTCTTCGCCCCGCTGGCAGCCGCCCACGAAGGGGCAGCTTCCCTCCGCGATGACGCGGCCATTTACCGCCCTGGCGCCGGCTGCGACATCGTGATCACCATGGACAGCCTGGTGGCGGGCGTTCACTTCCTGGCGGATGACCGGCCCGATCTCGTGGCCCGCAAGGCGCTCAGGGTCAATCTGTCGGATCTTGCAGCCAAGGGGGCAGCCCCCGCCGCCTATCTTCTCTCGGTGGCGCTCACCAGCGGACAGGAGATCACCTGGCTCCGCCAGTTCGCCGATGGTCTTGCCTCGGACCAACGCGACTTCGGCTGCGTGCTCATCGGAGGCGATACGATCTCAACTCCCGGGCCCCTGACCATCACCATCACCGCTTTCGGTGAGTTACCTTGCGGCGGGATCCTCCGCCGGGGTGGCGCAAGGGCAGGGGATCTGCTCTATGTGAGCGGCTCGATCGGCGATGCCGCCCTGGGCCTGCGTGTCATCATCGGCAAGGCGGAAGCAGCCGATGCGGCCGATGCCGAATTCCTTAGCAACCGCTACTGGTTGCCGCAGCCGCGTGTGAGCCTCGCGCCGGTCCTCCGCCGTCACGCCACGGCCGCCATGGACATATCCGACGGCCTTATCGGCGATCTTGCCCTCATGTGCCAGGCCTCCAGCCTCACCGCCCGGCTCGACGCGCATCGCGTCCCGCTCTCCGATGCGGCGCGCCGCATGGTCGACCGCGATCCGGGCCGGCTCGAGCTCTGCCTTACCGGTGGCGACGACTACGAGATCCTCTGCGCAGTACCGCCGGAGGCCGCCTCTGCCTTCGAGCGCGATTGTGCCGACGCCGGCATTCCTGTCACCTGCATCGGCGCCTTCGCGGCTGGCGAGGCTCCGCCGCTTTGTCTTGACGCGGACGGTCGACCCATGACCTTTATGCGGACGTCATACAGCCATATTGGCTGACCTCCGTCTGCCGGCCGGCCGCGGCTGGCGCCAGCTCTGGGCCGATCATGAACACCACCATGCCGCAAGACCGTGCCGATGACAGCCGCGCACGGCGCAACGCCCTCCTGCTTTCGGGTGGTCAGGCGCTTTTCACCTCCAACTCGATCGTGATCATCACCACCGGCGGCCTCATTGGCAGCATGCTGGCGCCGAAAATGAGCCTTGCAACCCTGCCGGTATCTTTCTTCGTGATCGGCATGGCCGTGAGCACTGTGCCGGCCTCCCTGCTGATGGGCCGGATTGGCCGCCGCGCCGGCTTCATGTTCGGCGCGTTTACCGGCATGATCGCCGCCCTGGTCTCCGCCTGGGCCATCTATGAGCGCAGCTTCGCGCTCTTCTGCCTTGCCCTGATGATGAGCGGCACCTATCAGGCCTTCGGCCAGTATTACCGCTTCGCGGCGGCCGATACCGCCAGCGAGCGTTTCAAGGCCAAGGCCATTTCCTGGGTGATGCTGGGCGGCATCGCGGCGGCCTTCATCGGTCCGGCCATCGTGATGCTCACCAAGGACATGTTTGCCCCGGTGACCTTTGTCGGGTGCTATTTTGCCTCCGCCATCCTGGCAGTGATCGCCCTCGTCGTGATGTCCTTCCTCGACATTCCCCGGCAGGAGGTGAGGCACGGCCAGCAGACGGGCCGTCCCCTGTCCGAGATACTGCGCCAGCCGCGCCTGATCGTGGCCATGGTGGCCGGCATGATGAGCTTCGGCCTCATGAACTTCGTGATGACCGCCACGCCGATCGCCATGGTTGATTGCGGCATGAGCTTCGATGCCGCCGCCTGGGTCATCCAGTGGCATGTGCTTGCCATGTATGTGCCAAGCTTCTTCACCGGCAGTCTGATCAACCGCTTCGGTACCCTGCGCATGATTTCCCTCGGCATGGTGCTGCTGGCCGGTGCTGGCCTTGCCGCCGTTCTTGGTATCGATTTCGCCAATTTCGCCGTGGCGCTGATTCTGCTGGGCGTGGGCTGGAACTTCTCCTTTGTCGGTGCCACCACGATGGTGACGAATTACCACCTGCCGGCGGAACGCTCGAAGGTGCAGGCGGTGAACGATTTCGCCGTCTTCACGACCGTCGCCCTCTCGTCCCTGTCCTCTGGCACCCTGCTGAGCTTCTTCGGCTGGCAGGCGGTGGCGCTGTCGGTCTTCCCGATCGTTCTTCTTGTGCTTGTGCTCGTGGGCTGGACGTCGAAGGCTCATGTAGCCGTCAGGTAAAGCCGTAGAAAACGGTCAGAAATTGCGTCGCACAAATCATGGCGTGCGCCGCAAAATTTCTACATGATTCTAACAAGATTACTTTTCCGCTGCATCGCGGTCTCTCCGCGATAACCTGAGCTCGTCTTCATTCTTGTTGCAACTCCTCGCGAATTGCGGCGATCATTGCCCTACTCTGCGTCGAGCGAAGGGCTGCAAGCCTGGCGGCTGCGGAAGGGCAGCGGGCTGGACCTGAGGGGATGTTGTTCGAACAGCTCGGGAAAGCAAAATGTCACTCCAAATCTGGTTGATCATTGCGTGCGGAGCGTTGTCGATCGTCTATGGCATCTGGGCCATTCAGTCCCTCATGGCGGCTGATGCGGGGAATGCCCGGATGCAGGAAATAGCGGGCGCCATTCAGGAAGGCGCCATGGCCTATCTCGCCCGCCAGTACACGACGATCGCGGTTGTCGGCATCGTCATCTTCATAGCGGTGGCCTTTCTTCTTGGGGTTTCGGTCGCGGTAGGTTTCGCGATCGGAGCCGTCCTGTCCGGTGCAGCCGGCTATATCGGCATGCTGGTTTCGGTACGCGCCAATGTCAGGACCGCGCAGGCGTCCAGCATCAGCCTGGCATCTGGCCTCGGCATCGCCTTCAGGGCCGGGGCAGTGACCGGTCTTCTGGTGGCCGGTCTGGCTCTGCTGGCGGTGGCCGTCTATTTCATGATCCTCACCCAGATCCTCGGCTATAGCCCGGGCGATCGCGTTGTCATCGACGCCCTGGTCGCCCTCGGTTTCGGGGCCTCGCTGATCTCCATCTTCGCCCGTCTGGGCGGCGGCATCTTCACCAAGGGGGCCGACGTGGGTGGCGATCTCGTGGGCAAGGTCGAGGCCGGCATCCCCGAGGATGATCCGCGCAACCCGGCAACCATTGCCGACAATGTCGGCGACAATGTCGGTGACTGCGCCGGCATGGCCGCGGACCTGTTCGAGACCTATGCGGTAACCATCGTCGCCACCATGGTGCTGGCGTCGATCTACTTCGCCGGCACGGCGCTGGCCGAACCGATGATGGTCTATCCGCTGGCCATTGGCGGCGCCTGCGTGATCACCTCGATCATTGGCACCTTCTTCGTGCGTCTGGGCTCGAGCCAGTCGATCATGGGTGCCCTCTACAAGGGCGTGATCGTGACCGGCCTCCTGTCGCTGGTAGCGCTGCTGCCGGTTACTGCTTGGATCGTCGGGCTCTCGACCGAACTGTCGGTGGGCGGCCAGACCTTCACTGGCTGGCATCTTTTCTGGTGCGGCGTGGTCGGGCTTGCGGTTACCGCCCTGATCATCGTGATCACCGAATACTATACCGGCACCAATTTCCGCCCCGTCCGCGGCATCGCCGAAGCCTCGGTGTCAGGCCACGGCACCAATGTCATCCAGGGCCTTGCCGTCTCCCTTGAGGCGACGGCTCTGCCGGCTCTGGTGATCGTGGCGGCCATTATCGTCGCCTACAGCATGGCCGGCCTCTTCGGCATTGCCATTGCGGTCACGACCATGCTGGCACTTGCCGGCCTCATCGTGGCGCTTGATGCCTTCGGCCCTGTGACGGACAATGCCGGCGGCATTGCCGAGATGTCGGACCTTCCGGCCGATGTCCGCAAGACCACCGACGCTCTGGATGCGGTCGGCAATACCACCAAGGCCGTCACCAAGGGCTATGCCATCGGCTCCGCCGGTCTCGGCGCACTGGTCCTCTTTGCCGCCTATACCCAGGATCTGCAGTTCTTCTCGCGCAATGCCGAGCAGTATCCCTACTTTGCCGACATGGGGCAGGTGACCTTCTCGCTGTCTGATCCCTATGTGGTAGTCGGGCTGCTCCTGGGTGGCCTCTTGCCCTATCTTTTCGGCGGCATTGCCATGACGGCGGTGGGACGGGCTGCCGGCGCCATCGTCAGCGAGGTGCGCCGTCAGTTCCGGGAGAAGCCGGGCATCATGGAGGGCCGTGACCGGCCGGACTACAAGGCTGCGGTTGATCTGCTCACCAAGGCGGCGATCAAGGAAATGATCGTGCCGTCGCTGCTGCCGGTCTTGTCACCCATCGTCGTCTTCCTGGTGATCAATGCCATCGCCGGGAAGAACGCCGCCTTCGCTGCGGTGGGCGCCATGCTGCTGGGCGTCATCGTCACCGGCCTGTTCGTCGCCATTTCCATGACCGCTGGCGGCGGTGCCTGGGACAATGCCAAGAAGTACATTGAGGATGGTCATCACGGCGGCAAGGGGTCTGATGCCCACAAGGCGGCCGTCACCGGCGACACGGTGGGCGATCCCTACAAGGACACCGCCGGTCCTGCGGTCAATCCGATGATCAAGATCACCAATATCGTCGCCCTGTTGCTGTTGGCGGTGCTGGCGCATATGTCGTGATCATCATGGCCTGTCCGGCCGGTCCCTCCTTTCGGGGCGGATCGGCCGGCGGCGACAAGAGAGCCTGCCTTGGCCGCTGCGGCATCAGCTTCGCCGACAGAAATGACGCAGCCAGGGCAGTCCATATGGCGAACCGGGGGCAGTGAATGTAAGAATGGGAAGACGCCAAAGGGGGGAGGGGCACACCCATGACGAGCGACCAACTGGTCTCGGACATTTCTATCGTCGCCTTTTACGAGCCGCGCACCTCAAGCATCCAGTACATCGTCACCGACCCCACGACGAAGCGCTGCGCGATCATCGATCCGGTCCTCGACTATGACGAGAAGTCGGGCTCGATCTCGACGGAAAGTGCTGATCGGCTTCTCGCCCATGTCGCCGAGAATGGCCTGGCCATCGACTGGATCCTCGATACCCACCCCCATGCCGACCATCTTTCGGCGGCCGCCTACTTGCACGATCGTACGGGCGCGCCGACCGGCATCGGCGAGCATGTCGTCGAGGTCCAGCGCCTCTGGCGGGACATTTACAATCTGCGTGATTTTCCCGCTGACGGATCGCAGTGGAACCGGCTTTTCGCCGATGGCGATAGGTTCCGCATCGGCAATGTCGAGGCTAGGGTGATGTATTCGCCTGGCCATACCCTCGCTTCGGTGACCTATGTCATCGGCGATGCCGCCTTCATCCATGACAGCCTGTTCATGCCGGATGGCGGCTCGGCCCGCTGTGACTTTCCGGGCGGCAGCGCGCCGGCTCTCTGGAAGTCGATCCAGGCCATTCTGGCGCTTCCCGATGAGACGAGGCTCTTTGTCGGCCACGACTATCAGCCGGGCGGGCGTGAGCCGCGCTGGGAGACGACCGTGGCTGAGCAGAAGCAGCACAACACTCATGTGAAGGGCATGGACGAGGCCTCATTCATTGCCATGCGCGAGGCCCGCGACCGGACGCTGTCCATGCCGCGGCTGATCCTTCATGCGCTGCAGGTGAATATCCGAGGCGGCAGACTGCCCGAGCCAGAGGACAATGGCTGCCGCTATCTCAAAATCCCGCTCCAGGCCTTGCCCAACGCGGCCTGGTAGGGGCTCAGGCCCTGCCGCGGCAGGCAAGCCGGGCAGGGGACCCTGAGGGGTCGCAGGTCAGTTGCCGAGGGCGAAGGTCAGCTCGAGCCCCGCATTGACATGCAGGGCATCATGGAAGCCGGTCCGCGTCCTGGCACCATGACCAGCACCGCCTGTCATGCGCGCGGTGGGGAGGCTGGTCCAGTAGTCGAGCCCGGCAACCGCCGCCAGCCTGACATTGCGCGAGAGCTCGTGCACCAGGCGGGCCTCGCCGCCGAAGCGACCGCCGATTGTGCTCCTGCTGTCCCGGTAATAGGCGACCTGTGTGTCGGTGATGAACATCGACAGGTCATAATGACCGGTGGCGGTCACTGCATAGACGCCGGCCGAGGCATTGAACACCGCATGCAGCGCGTCGGTGAGCGGATAGCTGGTCTCGGCCGAGAATTTCAGACCACCGATCCAAGCGTCGACATCGCTCGAGCGCGTGATTTCTGCGTTGGCATTGGTGAGATAGACGTTGGTGTTTTCCTGGTAATGGGCGAGAAACGGCTCGATCCCGAAGCTCGACCCGCCGGTATCAAGCAGGTCATGGGCATTGCCGTTGCGCAGCCGCGCGCCGATCTCGAGCAGACGCTTCTTTTCCTCGCCCTTGGGCCGGCCCTCGACGATCGGGGTCGACCGCACCCGGCCAGGCGTGACCATGGAAAACTGGTAGTTCGTGTCGGCAAACCGCGGGAACTCGGTATTGCCGGTGAGCCTTGTGTAGATTTCCGCCTGGCTGATCGTCGCGTTTGGGTCGTTCGACTTCCAGCCGATGAATGCATTGCCGAACCAGCCGTCCTGCTGGGACGGGAAGCGGATCGGTCTGATTGGCGCATTGGCGCGAAAGCCGGCCTTTGTCGCGGCGGCAAACAGGCCATCATAGCCTGCTCCGAAGCCCATATAGAGCGAGGGCGCCGGCGGCAGGACAATTGGTGTTTCCGGCACGAATATATCCGCTGCGAAGCAAGCAGACGAAAGTGTAGAGAGCGCCGCAGCGAGAAATGTCTTTGAAAAATGCTTCATTGAATGCACCCGTACCTGAATGAGGTGATTAATGGTACGCGTGTACGAAAGAGATTTTTTGTCTTGTTCTTGAAATGCGCTTGTTCTTGAAAAGGTTTATGCTCGGATTAATAGGGATGTTATGGTTAACGGTGGATTAAGCGGGCGGGGCCGGGGGCGCCATTGCCGGCCCCTGCCTCAATCAATCCGTCAACTGTGGCAGGGCGGACGCAGATTTCCGGAGGCGGATGATCAGCAGGACGCCTGCAGCGCCGCTTCCTGTTCTTCGAGCTCGGTCGAGGCCTCGAGCCACTCATTCTCGAGAGCCTTGATCTGCCTGACGAGGTCGGCCCGCTCCTGGACAAGCCGGTTGGCTGCCGAACTGTCCCGCTCATAGAGCTTGGGGTCGGCTAGCTTTGCTTCCAGCATGTCGACATCCTTCTGGAGAGCCGCCATCTTCTTCTCGATGGCCTCGATCCGGCGCCGGAACGGGGCAAGTTTGCTGCGGATCTCGGCCGCGATGCGCCGGCGGTCTTGGGCGGTCAGTGCAGGTTCGGAAGGCTTGGCCGTTCCCGTGCCGGCGGCCTCCGCCGTTGTACCGCCCTCGCGGGCTTCCCGCCGCTCCCGCCGCGCCGCCCGGGCGCGCTCCAGCACCAGCCGCTGATAGTCGTCGAGATCGCCGTCGAAGGGCTTCACCGTGCGGTCGGCGACCAGCAGCAGCCTGTCGACACAGGCCTCGATCAGGAAACGATCGTGGCTGATCAGGATGACTGCGCCCTCATAATCGTTGAGGGCCGTCACCAGTGCCGCGCGGCTGTCGATGTCGAGATGGTTGGTGGGCTCGTCCAGCAGCAGGATCTGCGGACCGTGGAACGTCGCCAGCATCAGCGTGAGCCGCGCCTTTTCGCCGCCTGACAGCGTGCCGATCCGATTGTCGGCGAGGGCGGCGCCGAAACCATAGGCCCCAAGCCGCGCCCTGCGCTCGGCGACCGTCGCCTCCGGCATGAGCTGGGCCATGTAGTCATAGGGGGTAAGCTCGAGGTCAAGCGCATCCACCTGATGCTGGGCGAAATAGCCGACGCTCAGCCGCTTGTTGGTGGTCATGCGGCCGGCCTCGAGACTGAGCTTGCCGGCGATGAGCTTCGCAAAGGTCGACTTGCCGTTGCCGTTGGAGCCGAGCAGCGCGATTCGATCGTCCGGATCGATCCTTATGTCCAGATTGCGCAGGATCGGCTTGCCGGGTTCATAGCCGACCGAACCTTGTTCGATACGGATGAGCGGCGGATCAAGGGGCTTGTCAATGGCCGGGAAGTGAAACGGCATGACCTGCTGCTCGACGATCGCCGCCACCGGCTCCAGGCGTTCGAGCATCTTGAGGCGGCTCTGCGCCTGCCGGGCCTTGGACGCCTTGTAGCGGAAGCGGTCAACGAAGGCTTGCATATGCCGGCGTTCCTCTTCCTGCCGCTTGCGCAGCTTGGCGAGATGCGCCTGTTCCTCGCGCCGCAGCCGCTCGAACCGGTCGTAATTGCCGCTATAGAGCGTAAGCTTGCGCCCCTCCAGCAGCAGGATCTCCTCCGGCACCGCATTCAGCAGGTCGCGGTCGTGGCTGACGATGAGCACCGTGGCCGGGTAGGTCTTGAGGAAGTTCTGCAGCCACAGCGTGCCCTCGAGGTCGAGATAGTTGGTTGGCTCATCGAGCAGCAGGATGTCGGGCCGGGCGAACAGCACTGCGGCCAGCGCCACGCGCATGCGCCAGCCGCCGGAGAAGTCCGAGCAGGGCCGCTGCTGGTCTTCCTCCGGAAAGCCGAGGCCGGCGAGAATCGCCGCAGCGCGCGCGGGCGCCGCATGGGCCTCGATATCGGCAAGCCTCACCTGGATCTCGGCGATCCGCATGGGATCGGTCGCCTGCTCGGCCTCTGCCAGCAGGGCAGCGCGTTCCTTGTCGGCAGCAAGAACGACCGAGATGAGCGAATCGGACCCGCCCGGCGCTTCCTGGGCCACCTGGCCGATGCGCGCATTGCGGGGTATCGAGACGGAGCCCGACTCTGGCTGCAATTCGCCGGTGAGCAGCTTGAGAAGGGTGGATTTGCCCGTGCCGTTGCGGCCAACCAGCGCGACCTTGTGGCCGGGCGCGATGGCGCAACTGGCGCCTTCGAGCAGGAGCCGGCCGTCGATGCGATAGCTGAGGTCGTTTATGTGCAGCATGGCCGCTGATCTGCGGGAATCCGCCGTTCAGGTCAAGCTGGAAGGCGATTCTTGACGGCGCGGAGAGCATTTGGCGGAAAATAATCGATCCAATCGGGGTCGTCGGCCTTGATTATGACGGCCCCAGACGGTATATGCCGCCCACAATCCAGACCCCCTGGGTTTCATCTGCTGGTTGGGGAGGGCCCTATGATCAATGATACCCTCTTCCAAGTGGGGATGGACTTGGAGGCTCCAAGCACCGCCCAAAAGGAAGACACGTCCATCCTTCGTCAGGCTCACGCTGAGCAGGACGATCGACCGGACCATTTTATCGTGAAGAACGGCGTATCCTGCGCCGGTACACACCTGATCATCGATCTTCTCGATGCCGAAGGCATTGATGATATCGATCTGATCGACAGGACGTTGAGGCGATGCGTGGACGAGGCGGGGGCGACCTTGCTTCATCTGCACCTGCATCACTTCACGCCGAACAGCGGCGTGAGCGGTGTGGCTGTCCTTGCGGAGAGTCATATCTCGATCCACACCTGGCCGGAGCGGGGCTATGCCGCGCTCGACGTGTTCATGTGTGGCGACGCAAAGCCTGAGCTTTGCGTGGAAGTGCTGCGCGAGGCGTTCCGCCCCGGGCGGCTCAATGTGACCGAGCTGCTGCGCGGCGAGGGTGCCTGACTGAAACTGGGCGGTAACGAGAGTTTCGGAACTGAAGGCCGCATCTTCCTTGGGTGCGGCCTTCTTGCTGACCGGGGTGGTCGGCTTGCTGCCGGACTTCTCGCTGCCTGTACCGCCCCAAGGTCGAAGGATGAGGGAGACCGATCATGGCCGACAACGGCAATCGCGATTTTGACGCCGCTCCCGGCGAAACCTGGTTCACCGAGCGTCTGCACGGGGATTTGCGCAGCTCCTACCGGAGCCGGAAGGTCCTCTATGACGCGAAGATTGACCACCAGCATCTGGTGATCTTCGACGGCGGCGCCTTTGGCAAGGTGATGATGCTCGACGGTGTGACCCAGCTCACCACCTCCGACGAGTTCGTCTATCATGAGATGCTGGCCCACGTGCCGATCATCGCCCATGGGAATGTTCGCGACGTTCTCGTGATCGGCGGCGGCGATGGCGGCGTGGCTGCCGAGGTCTTCCAGCACAGGGATGTCGAGCGCCTGACGCTGGTCGAGATCGATTCCGGGGTGGTGGCCTTCTCAAAGGAATACATCCCTGAGGTCAGTCGCGGCGCCTTTGACGATCCGCGCCTCGAGCTGGTGATTCAGGACGGCAAGGATTACGTGGCGACGACCGATCGCCGTTACGACCTCATCGTCGTCGACTCGACCGATCCGATCGGGCCGGGCGAAGTGCTCTTCACCCGGGAGTTCTATGCTGACTGCAAGCGCATCCTGAAGCCGGGCGGCATTGTCGTCACCCAGAATGGGGTGCCCTTTTTCCAGGCAGCTGAGCTCGAGCAGACCATCCGCTTCTTCTCTGGCCTGTTTGCCGATCCATCCTGCTTCCTGGCCGCCGTGCCGACCTATGTGGGCGGCTTCATGGCCCTGGGCTGGGGCAGCGATAATGCAGAACTGCGCCGCCTGCCGCTCGAGCTGATCGAGGAGCGCGCCGCGAAGGCCAACCTCACCACCCGGTACTACACCCCCGAAGTACACCGCGCCTGCTTTGCGCTGCCGCGCTTCATCGCCGACATCGTCGCGAAGGGGCGGGGATAAGGGCTGGCTGTCAGTACGCAAATTGGTCTGACATTCTTTCGTTTTACGGATGATCAGGGTCGGCCCAATCGGGCCGGCCTTTTTCTTTGTTTCGCCAGGGCCAAGTGCCAGTCGTTCGGCAGCACCCATTCAACCATCCGTGATCAGTGGTGGTCATTGTGGCCGAAAGGTGGTCTAATAACCAAAATTTTGCTTTCTTTTGCTGAGATCGGCCGGAGCGGGGATTACTCCGTCTACTGTGGTCTCCCACCTCGACCACTTCGATTCTCGACAGTGAGCGTCAGTAAGGCGTTGCTGGGATACGGGGGAAGACATGAAACTGAAAATGCTAGTTTGGGCTGCAGCGGGTCTCCTGATTGCCGGCGCCGCTTTGCCGATGTCAGAGGCGCGGGCGCAGCAGCGCTCAGACGGCTTCGTGACCTTGAGCCAGCTGTTCCAGAACTTCCAGAGACCGGCCGTCCGCAATGAGCCACCGGCGGCGCGCCAGCAGACGCGCCAGCAGAGCGGCGCCCATGCCCGCCGGGAGGTCGCCTACAAGACCTCGAAGCCTGTGGGCAGCATTGTCGTGGAGACCCGGGAGCGGGCGCTCTATTACGTCCTCGGTAATGGTCGGGCGATCCGCTATGCCATCGGCGTCGGCCGCGAGGGCTTCCAGTGGTCCGGCTCCCACAAGATCACCCGCAAGGCGGAATGGCCGACCTGGACGCCGCCGGCCGAGATGCGCAAGCGCCAGCCCGGCCTGCCGGTGCAGATGGCGGGTGGGCCGAACAACCCTCTGGGGGCGCGTGCCCTTTATATCGGCAACACGCTTTACCGCATTCATGGCACGAATGATCCGAACAGCATCGGCCGCGCCATGTCTTCGGGCTGCATCCGCATGATGAACCACGACATCATCGACCTCTACAACCGCACCAAGATCGGGGCCCGGGTCTACGTCTATCACTAGGCTCCATCCCGGCCGCGCGGGATCAGCGTCACATTGTCCGCGCGGTGCCGATTTCAGCCGGGGCGGGAGCAACCAGCTCTCATCCCGGTTATACTTGGCCGATTGCATTTCCACTGATGGAGGCGCCGGCAAATGGCCAAGACCGTTCACTCGATGATCCGCGTGCTCGACGAGCAGCGTTCCGTCGACTTCTACCGCCAGGCTTTCGGTCTCGAGATCGCGGACCGCTTTGAGTTCGACGGCTTCACCCTGATCTATCTCCGCAATGGCGAGGCCGATTTCGAGGTCGAGCTGACGGTCAATCACGGGCGCAGCGAGCCTTACGATCTGGGCAATGGCTATGGTCATCTCGCTGTGGTTGTCGATGACCTTGAATCCGAGCACAGGCGCTTCGAGGCCCTGGGCCTTGCCCCCAATCCCATCAAGGAGATGAGCCACAACGGCCAGCCGCTGGCGAAGTTCTTCTTCGTCTCTGACCCCGATGGCTACAAGATCGAGGTGCTCCAGCGCCGGGGCCGCTACCAGTGAGGCCTCGCCCCCGGGCAGCCATTGTCCTCACGCAGCAGGGCGCTGCTGGCGTCCTGCCCTAGGATCAGGCTGCGCCGATGGACTGGTTTGCTCCCCTTGACCTCTACTGCGAGCGGCTCGAGCCGGGCCTCTGGGGCGAACCCCTCAATGCCGTTTCGAATCTCGCCTTCTTCTTCGCTGCGGGGCTTGCCGCCCGCTCGGCGCGCCGCAGGCAGGTTGCGGCGAACGACGGCTTCTTCTGGAGCCTGATCGGCCTGGTCGCCGTGATCGGTGCGGGCTCACTTGCCTTCCATACCGCGGCAACCGTCTGGGGCCTCATCGCCGACAAGGTGCCCATAACCCTCTTTGTCTATGCCTATTTCCTGTTCTCGCTGCGACGGTTCCTGAACATGGGCTGGGCGGCGGCGATCATCTGGACGGCGGTTTACTTCGTGGCGAGCTGGGGCTTCGGCGAGATGCTGCCCCATGGCGTCATGAATGGCTCGGGCAGCTACCTGCCAGCGCTTGTCGCCATGACGGGAATCGGCTCCGGGCTCATTGCCCGGGGCCATCCTGCCGGCCATTGGCTGGCCGGGGCAGGGGGACTGTTCCTGATCTCCCTGACCTTCCGCACCATCGACGGCGCCATCTGCCAGACCGTGCCCGTGGGTGTGCATTTTCTCTGGCACCTGTGCAATGCATTGGTGCTCTGGCTGCTGCTTGAAGCGGCCGTGCGGTTTGGGAGGCATCGCGGTCAGTACCGGCCGGACGCTCTGTCACCCCCACTGGCCGGCAGCCGCTAGACCATGGGCAGCCCAAACATGAAAAAGGCCCGGACGAACCGGGCCTTTTTGCTGGGATTGTGTGGATCAGCTGCAGCCGCTGGTCGAGCCGCAGGTGTCACATTTGAGGCAGGTGCCGTTGCGCACCATGGTGAAGTTGCCGCATTCGCCGCAGGCCTCGCCCTCATAGCCCTTCATGCGCGCTTCCGCCCGCAGCGACAGGTCATCGCGGATCGGGCCGGCGCCCGTATCGGCAAATCCCGCTGCCGCTGCCGTCGTCACCGAGGCATGGGAGTGCTCGTGCTCGTGGTGATGAACGACCGTGGCATTGGGCAGCATCATGCTGGCGGTGAGCGCGTTCTTCGCCATCACCACCACATTGTTCGACACCTTCTGGCGCACGAAGCCGGTGGAGAGATACTTGGACGCCGGCAGGGTGGCGACGGCCGGCGCACGGCCATCATCCTCATCCGGTGCCTTGCCCTCGTGTGCGCCCTTGCCCAGGGCGTCGAAGCCGATGTCCGACGGGTCCACATGGGCGAGGTCGTGGCGCCCGAGATAGGACACGGCAAGTTCGCGGAACACATAGTCGAGGATCGAAGTGGCGTTCTTGATCACCTCGTTGCCCTGCACCAGGCCCGCCGGCTCGAAGCGGGTGAAGGTGAAGGCCTCGACATATTCTTCGAGCGGCACGCCATATTGCAGGCCGAGAGACACGGCGATGGCGAAGTTGTTCATCATGGCGCGGAAGGCGGCGCCTTCCTTGTGCATGTCGATGAAGATCTCGCCGAGCTTGCCGTTCTCGTATTCGCCGGTGCGCAGATAGACCTTGTGGCCCCCGACCAGCGCCTTCTGGGTATAGCCCTTGCGGCGGCTGGGCAGCTTCTCGCGCTTCTGCACTTCGACGATCTTCTCGACCACCCGTTCCACCACCCGCTCGACCCGCTGGGTTGCCGGCATGGCCAGGAATTCGTCGACCTCCTCCTCGTCCTCCGAAATCAGCTGTGCCGACAGCGGCTGCGAGAGTTTGGAGCCGTCGCGGTAGAGGGCATTGGCCTTGAGGCCGAGGCGCCAGGACAGCATGTAGGCATTCTTGGCATCCTCGACCGTGGCCTCGTTCGGCATGTTGATGGTCTTGGAGATGGCGCCCGAGATGAAGGGCTGGGCTGCTGCCATCATGCGGATATGGCTTTCAACCGACAGATAGCGCTTGCCGATGCGGCCGCAGGGATTGGCGCAATCGAAGACCGGCAGGTGCTGCTCCATGAGATGCGGCGCGCCTTCCAGCGTCATTGCTCCGCAGCAGTACGTATTGGCCGCCTCGATGTCCTTCTTGCTGAAGCCCAGGGCCTGCAGCATGTCGAAATTGGGATCGTTCAGCTGTTCGTCGGTGAACTTCAGCACCTGCCGGCAGAAGTCCTCGCCCAGGCTCCACTTGTTGAACGAGAACTTGATGTCGAAGGTTGAGGCGAGCCCCTGTTCGATCTTCTCGATGACCGCATCGGTGAAGCCACGGGCCTTGAGCGCCGCATGATTGATGCCGGGGGCATCGCGCAGCGTGCCGTGGCCGACCGCATAGTCGACGATTTCCTCGATCTGCCGGGCGTCATAGCCCAGCACCCGCAGTGCCTCCGGCACCGCCTGGTTGATGATCTTGAAATAGCCGCCGCCGGCGAGCTTCTTGAACTTTACCAGCGCGAAGTCGGGCTCGATGCCGGTCGTATCGCAATCCATCACCAGTCCGATCGTGCCGGTCGGGGCGATGACCGTGGCCTGGGCATTGCGGTAGCCCTGGCGCTCGCCGAGCTCGACCGCCCGGTCCCAGGCTGCCTTGGCATGCTCCACCAGGGCGCTGTCGGGGCAGGCCTCGATATCGAGGGGCACGGGGGTGATATGCAGCCCCTCATAGCCGGTCTCGCGGCCATATGCGGCGTTGCGGTGGTTGCGGATCACCCGCAGCATGTGCTCGCGATTGGCGGCATAGCCCGGGAAGGCGCCGAGCTCGCCTGCCATTTCCGCCGAAGTTGCATAAGAAATGCCGGTCATCAGCGCCGAGATGGCACCGCAGAGGGCGCGCGCCTCGTCCGAGTCATAGGCGATGCCCGAGGTCATCAGCAGGCCGCCGATATTGGCAAAGCCGAGGCCAAGCGTACGGAACTCGTAGGAGAGACGGGCGATTTCCTTCGACGGGAACTGCGCCATCATCACCGAGATCTCGAGCACGATCGTCCACAGCCGGACGGCATGCTCGAACAGCTCGATCTCGAAGGCTCCGGTCGCATGATTGCGGAACTGTAGCAGGTTCAGCGACGCGAGATTGCAGGCCGTGTCGTCCAGGAACATGTATTCCGAGCACGGATTGGACGCACGGATCGGGCCGCTCGCAGGGCAGGTATGCCAGTCATTGATCGTGGTGTGGAACTGGATGCCAGGATCGGCGCAGGCCCAGGCGGCATAGCCGATCTTGTCCCACAGGGCGCGCGCCTTCACTGTCCGGGCCACGCCGGTACGGATGCGCCACTTGAGATCCCAGTCGCCATCGGCCTCGACCGCGCGCAGGAACTCGTCGGTCACCCGGACGGAGTTGTTGGAATTCTGGCCCGAGACCGTGCGATAGGCTTCCGAGTCCCAGTCGGTGTCATAGGTCTCGAAGTCCACATGCTCCTGACCCTGACGGGCGCTCTCGATGACGCGGCGGATATAGGCGTCTGGCACATGCGCCCGGCGCGCGGCCTTGACGGCGCGCTTGAGGGCGGGATTCTTGGCCGGATCAAAGCAGTCGTCGCCCGTGCCCTCGCAGTTCACGCAGGCCTTGAGCACGGCAGTCAGATGCTGCTTGACGGCGCGCGAACCGGCGACCAGGGCCGCGACCTTCTGCTCCTCTTTGACCTTCCAGTCGATATAGTCTTCGATATCCGGGTGATCGATGTCGACCACCACCATCTTGGCGGCGCGTCGGGTGGTGCCGCCTGACTTGATGGCGCCGGCAGCCCTATCGCCGATCTTGAGGAAGCTCATGAGGCCCGAGGACTTCCCGCCGCCCGACAGGGGCTCGTTCTCGCCGCGGATCATGGAGAAGTTGGAGCCGGTGCCCGAGCCATACTTGAAGAGGCGTGCTTCGCGGACCCAGAGATCCATGATGCCGCCCTCGTTCACCAGGTCGTCGCTCACCGACTGGATGAAGCAGGCATGGGGCTGCGGGTGCTCGTAGGCCGACTTGGACTTCACCAGCTTGCCGGTCTGCGGGTCGACGTAATAGTGGCCCTGAGACGGGCCGTCGATGCCATAGGCCCAGTGCAGCCCGGTATTGAACCACTGCGGGCTGTTGGGAGCGCATTTCTGGGTGACGAGCATGTAGCAGAGCTCGTCATAGAAGGCGCGGGCGTCCTCCTCGGAAGAGAAATAGCCGCCCTTCCAGCCCCAGTAGGTCCAGGTACCGGCGAGACGGTGGCAGACCTGCTTGACGGAGGTCTCGGAACCGTAGCGCTCATTGGCCGGCAGGCTGGCCAGCGCTTCTTCGTCCGGCACCGACCGCCACAGCCAGGACGGCACGCTTTCTTCCTCGACGCGCTTGAGGCGCGCCGGCACACCGGCCTTGCGGAAATACTTCTGAGCGAGAATATCGCAGGCGACCTGGCTCCAGGAGACCGGCACCTCGATATTGTCGAGCTTGAAGACGGTCGAGCCGTCCGGGTTGCGGATCTCGCTGGTCGCCCGCCGGAATTCGATACTGGCGAAGGGTGAGGTGCCAGCGACGGTGTAGCGACGCTCGATGCGCATGGGAGGCTCTCCAAAGGCGATAGTGAACAGGTGCCGAAGAGTCCTCCCGCTGCTTTACACGCTTGGCCAATTACGGAGGAGCCCGGAGCGAGAGACAGCAAACGGTCATGCGTCCGAATACACGGCCGCGCCCTGATCTGACATCTCTCTTTTAATTTTGCCCCGCGGACCCTTCGTCGACTGACTGTCCGTGTAGCTTGGGAAGTCGACTCTCGATAGGCTGATCATGCCAATTCCACCCCGGCCCGTCAATCGGCCTTCCCGCATTTTCGTCAATCTATAGTGTCCAAGAGGACGGACTGCACTATATGTGGGTGTGGTAGGGATTTGTTAACAGGTTGCTCACAGTTGATCGGTGGAATGATTCTGGGGCTCCGCCAAGGGCTTGTGGCGCTGTCCACAAGGCCTTTTCGGCACTTGGGGTGGACGCGCAACCTCTGTTGCGTCATAAGTCACTTCTGAAAATCCCCAGCCATGGGGCTTTGCGGCATCCGGAAGCGAAGCGACGATGAATCTCAAGACTTTTCTGCTGGAATTCTTCACCTGGTGGAACGGCCAGACACTGGGGACTCGGCTGCTCATCCACCGTCAGGGCGAATTTGTCGGCGAGGACCAGTTCGGAAACAAGTACTACCGGCAGCGCAATGGCGACCGCCGCTGGGTGGTCTACAATGGTGAGGCCGAGGCCTCCTGCGTTCCGGCGGGCTGGCACGGCTGGCTGGCCGGTCGCGTGGATACGCCGCCCAGCAAGGAAGAGTACAAGATGCGTGACTGGGAGAAGCCGCATTCGCCCAATACCACGGGCATTGCGCCGCGCAACGTGCCGCCGGGCAGCCTGATGCGTCCCAATCCTGCCGCGGCCTCGGTGCCCGACTATCAGGCTTGGTCTCCGGAGTGACAGCGTGCCTGCCGGCGACGAGCTTTCGCGGGGGCAGTCGAGAATCGCCTAATAATGCTGGGCGCGGCTATCGGGGTGGCGCCGAGAACTAGATCGAGGCTTTCCGGTCATGAAGCAGAATGCAGTGGAAACTCTCACGGGCGCGATTGTGATCGTGGTCGCGGCGGCCTTCCTGTTCTTCATCTATACCACGACGGGAATAGGGGGGCTGTCCAACGGCTATCCCGTCAAGGCGTCATTCAACAATCTCGGTGGTGTCGGTATCGGATCGGACGTCCGCATTTCGGGCGTCAAGGTGGGCACCGTCACTGCCCAGGAGCTGGATGACGTCTATGAGGCCGTGCTGACCCTCACCATCAACAGCGACATCAAGATCCCCAACGACTCGACCGCCAAGATCACCTCCGAGGGCCTGCTCGGCGCGAGCTATGTCGCCATCGAGCCGGGCGGCTCCGAGACCTTCCTCGCCGCTGGCGAGCAGTTCCAGTACACCCAGCCGGCTCTCGACCTTTGGAGCATCGTGAGCTCGTTTACCAGCAGCAGCGGCAAGTCGGACGGCGGTGCTGCCGGCGGTGCCGGAGGCGATGCTCAGCCGCAGCTGGGTGATTAAGCAAGGACATATCGATGGCCACAGAGGCACCCGCCCGCGCGCAGACATGGAATCCTGACAGCTACGGAACCCATGCTCGTTTCGTGGCCGATCTTGCCGGGGCGGTCCTTGAATGGCTGGATGCCCAGCCCGGTGAGCGCATTCTCGATCTCGGCTGCGGCGATGGCGTGATCACCGAGGCGCTCGCCCGTTCCGGCGTCCACATGGTGGGCGTTGATTCGAGCGCCGACATGATCGAGGCGGCCCGGGCGCGCGGCGTCGATGCTCGCGTCATGGACGGCGAGGCCCTGACATTCGACCGCGAGTTCGATGCCGTTTTCTCCAATGCCGCACTTCACTGGATGACCCGGCCGGAAGCGGTCGTGCAGGGCGTGGCCCGGGCGCTCAAGCCTGGCGGCCGCTTTGTCGCCGAATTTGGGGGGCATACGAATGTGGCAGCCATCATCACAGCGATGCGGGCAGTCGGCCTTCGTCGTGGCGGTGACGTGCCGCTCGCTGGCCCCTGGTTCTTCCCGACGCCCGATGAATATCGCGCCTTGCTGGAAAGGAACGGCTTCGAGGTGAAGCGCATTGGCCTGTTCGGGCGCCCGACGCCCCTCAAGACCGGCATGGCTGCTTGGCTCAAGGTGTTCCGCAAGCCCTTCTTTGACCAGTTCGGTGCGGAGGCTGACGCCGCTGTAGCTGAGGTAGAGGAGCTACTCGCCCCCAGCCTGCGCGATCAGTCGGGCAACTGGACGGCAGACTACATGCGCATCCGCGTCGAGGCGCGCCTGGCAGGATGAGGATTGGCCGTTCCATTCTCGCAGCGATGGCTGCGGCGGGCATGCTGGTTCTGCCGGTAGTGACAGCGGACCATCTTCGTGCCGAGCCGATCGCCAATCCGGTTGCCGTCTTCTCGGGGCTCGACAAGATTACGGGGACGATCACCTCCCTGCAGATCGCGCTGAACGATACCGTGCGCTTCGGCGAGCTTGAGGTGACGCCGCGGGTTTGCTATTCGCGCCCGCCCACCGAGGAGCCGAAGACCACGACCTTCGTCGAGATTGACGAGGTGGGGGAGAATGGCAAGCGCAAGCGGATTTTCGCCGGCTGGATGTTCGCCGAAAGCCCCGGTCTCAACGCGCTGGAGCATCCGATTTTCGATATCTGGCTGACCGGCTGTATCGATCCAGCGAAGGCGCCAGAACAGACCGCGCCGCAGACGGGGACGGAAGATACGCCGCAGGAAGAGATTCCGAAGGATACCGATTGATCCCGGCCATGCCGGGCATGTCGAGAAAGGGTACGGGCAGCGACTGGCATGTCGAACGCAGATGACCTGTTTGGGCGGTTGGAAGCCCATATAAGCGAGAATCGGGCCCGCAAGCGCACCGCCACGGCAAAGCCGGCGGCAGGGAAGGCGGCTGCGTCCGAAACTCCGGCAGAGCAGCAATCGACCCTGGCCACCGTAGCATCCTCGCTTCCCGATCTTGCCGCGCCGGAGCTGCCCGTTGCCCTGGGCAAACCGATCCCACCCGCCGATGGCACCTATACGGCAGCGGACATCGAGGTGCTTGAGGGCCTCGAGCCGGTTCGCCGCCGTCCGGGCATGTATATCGGGGGCACAGACGAAAAGGCGCTGCATCACCTTTTCGCCGAGGTGATCGACAACTCGATGGACGAGGCGGTGGCGGGCCATGCGAGCTTCATCGAGGTGGAATATGGCGCCGACGGCTATCTGACCGTCACCGACAATGGCCGCGGCATCCCGATCGACCCGCACCCGAAATATCCCGGCAAGTCGGCGCTCGAGGTCATCATGACCACGCTCCATGCCGGCGGCAAGTTCGACAGCAAGGTCTATGCGACCTCCGGCGGCCTTCATGGCGTGGGCGTGTCGGTGGTCAATGCCCTGTCCGACCATCTGGAAGTCGAGGTCGCCCGCGGCCAGGAACTCTATCGCCAGACCTATCGGCGCGGGCATCCGGATGGGCCGCTTCAGCATGTCGGCCGCGCCCCCAATCGACGCGGCACGAAAATCCGCTTCCATCCCGATCCGGAGATCTTCGGCGCCGGCGCCAAGTTCCGGCCCTCGCGCCTGTTCCGCATGGCCCGCGCCAAGGCCTATCTGTTTGGCGGCGTCGAGATCCGCTGGTCCTGCGCACCGGAGCATCTCGGCCCCAACGAAGAGACTCCTCATAAGGAAGTTCTTAAGTTTCCTGGGGGCTTGAAAGATTTTCTTGAGGATCAACTTAAGGGCCGTGAACGGGTCACCGACGAAATTTTCGCAGGCAAGGTGACGAAGCCCGAGGGCCATGGCTCGGTCGAATGGGCCATCGGCTGGTTTGCCGGCGACGGCTTCGTGTCCACCTACTGCAATACCGTGCCGACGCCGGAAGGCGGCACGCACGAGAACGGCATGCGCCAGGCGCTGACCCGGTCGCTCCGGTCCTATGCGGAGCTCACCGGCAACAGGCGTGCCAAGGACGTGATTGCCGATGACGTGATGGCCTCCGCCGGCTGCATCCTGTCTGTGTTCATCCGGGAGCCGGAATTCCAGGGCCAGACCAAGGAGAAGCTCGCGTCCCCCGAAGCGGGCCGCATCGTGGATGCGACCCTCAAGGACCATTTCGACCACTGGCTCACCGGCCATCCGGCCCAGGCGAACCGTCTGCTCGACTGGGTGGTGGAGCGTGCAGAAGAACGACTCCGCCGCCGCCAGGAGAAGGAAGTTCAGCGCAAGACGGCGGTGCGCAAGCTGCGCCTGCCGGGCAAGCTCGCCGACTGCCAGCAGAATGCCCGCCAAGGGGCTGAATTGTTCATCGTCGAGGGTGACTCGGCCGGCGGCTCCGCCAAGCAGGCGCGCAACCGCAAGACCCAGGCGGTGCTGCCCCTGCGCGGCAAGATCCTCAACGTCGCCTCGGCAACCCGTGACAAGTTCGCCCAGAACCAGCAGATCGCCGATCTGATCCAGGCCCTGGGCTGTGGTACAGGCAGCCGCTACAATCCGGATGACCTCCGCTATGACAAGGTCATCATCATGACCGACGCGGATGTCGACGGCGCCCATATCGCCTCGCTGCTGATCACCTTCTTCTACCGGGAGATGCCGCGCCTGATCCGCGACGGCCATCTCTTCCTTGCCGTACCGCCCCTCTATCGCATCGCCCAGGGGGCAAAGACGCTCTATGCCCGCGACGATGCTCACAAGGAGGAGCTGCTGAACACGGTCTTCAAGGGCAGGGGGAAGGTCGAGGTCTCGCGCTTCAAGGGCCTGGGCGAAATGATGCCCGCCCAGCTGAAGGAGACCACCATGGATCCGTCGACCCGCTCATTGCTCAGGGTCGAGCTGATCGAGGACGAGGAAGGCGAAACCCGCAAGAGCGTCGAACAGCTCATGGGCAACAAGCCCGAGGAACGCTTCCGTTTCATCGCCGAGCGCGCGGCCTTCGTGAGCGAGGAAGAACTCGACGTCTGACCGGCCTCACGCGGCGGGCGGTCGCAAGTGAGCGGGGAGGACGCGAGAGCGGGGTGCGGAGGCTTGCCTGGACGAGCCGCAGCCCTAGCGATACCCACCCCGGAAATGGGTCAGGGGGGCATCCCGTCCCGAATCGCTGAAGTCCACCACCCGGGCGAGCACCAGCATCGTGCTGAAGCGCTCGATCATCTCGCATACCACGCAGTCGAGCGCGGAGATGGCCTCATCGAGCACCGGCGCGCCCGTCTTGAGGGCGCCCCAGCTGCCCGCCATGAAGCGGTCATCGCCGCGGATCCCGCGCTTGCCGCCAAAAATGTCGGCAATTTCGGTCTGCAGTCGGCTGAGATAGTTAACCGCCAGAATGCCGGATTCGCGGATCAGCGGCAGCGCTGAGGTGGCAGTGCCGATCGACAGCATGAGGGTGGGCGGATCGGCGGTGAAATGGGTAACCGACAGGGCGAGGAAGCCGGCGCGCTCGTCGCGCAGGCGCGTTGTGACCACGGCAACGCCGCAAGATCGCCCGGCAAGGGCCGGCCAGAACTGTCTGGATGGAATGCTCGGCAGGTCGGCGGGATTGCTCATCGTCATGGACCCGGTTCCTGAGCAGGCCTCGCAACGCATCCGGGCTGCGAGGGGAATGGTGGAGAGGCGCGCCCTCCACCATTGGCCGAAGTCAGATCGCGTTGGCGACGCGGTCCGCGATATAGAGTTCGCGCAGCTTCATGGTGATCGGGCCGGGCTTGCCGGTGCCGACCGGCTTGCCGTCGATCTGGGTGACCGGCATCACGAAATTGGTCGCCGAGGTGATGAAGGCTTCCGCCGCGTTGCGGGCCTCGTCGGCAGTGAATGCGCGCTCCTCGACCTTGATCTGCGCCTTGCGGGCAAGATCGAGCACGGAGGCGCGGGTGATGCCATGCAGCAGGGCGGTGCTGAGGTCGCGGGTGACCAGGGTGCCGTCGGCGGTCACGATATGGGCGTTGGCGGCGCTGGCTTCGGTGATGAAGCCGTCCTCCTCGAGCCAGGCGTCATCGCAGCCGCGCTTCTTGACTTCGATCTTGGCGAGGCAGGGATAGAGCAGCTGCACGGTCTTGATGTCGCGACGGGCCCAGCGCAGGTCCGGCAGGATGGCGATCGCAAGCCCGGTTTCGACCTTCGTGTTGGCAATGATGTTCTTGGACTGGGTGAACATCACCAGCGTCGGCATGAGGCCGTCCTGCGGGTCGAACTCGCGGTCGGCGGCACCACGCGACAGCTGGAGATAGACCAGGCCTTCCGTCACGTTGTTACGCTTGATGATCTCGCGATGGGCGGCGAGCAGCTCCTCGTCGTTCAGCGGCACGGTGAGGCCGAGCTCGCCGGCGGAGCGCTTCAGGCGGGCGACATGCCCTTCGTAATCGACCAACCGCCCGTCGACGACGCCGGCCACTTCATAGATCGCATCGGCGAAGAGAAAACCCCGATCGAACACCGACACCTTGGCATCGGCTTCCGGCAGCCATTCGCCATTGAGATAGACCGTGCGTGACATCCACAATTCCTCGGTTTCACAAGATACTTCAGACGAAATCGGCGGGCAGAAGGGAATGACACGGCCCTTTTGTCCGACAAACCTCATGCTGGGCCGCTGGTCGCATAACCCGGTCCGTCGCAAGGGGAGCATGCCCTGGACGGGGCCTTCATGAACCTCTTTCCCAATGCCGGTGAAATGACTCTTGTCGACAACGCTAGTCAAGCCCTCACATGGCACTTGCGGCGCGCAATCCTATCTATCCAATGTGACGAGAGGTCAGGGCAGGGGAGTGAACCCGGCTGTGCTTCCACTGAGCGCTGCACCCGCTATTCTAACCGGAGCGGGAAGCTCGCCTGGCCCATGTCATGAGCCTGTGATCCGGCCGTGGTTCTGTTCCGGCAGATGGGGCGCAATGGCATGCGGCTGCAACGTCGTTCTATGGAGGGTGGCGCCTAGATGGTGCGGATACTTGATGCGGGCGACCAGGCCCTGGTGGTTGAATGGGCCGAGCACATCGACGAGACCGTGAATGCGCAGGTCGTGCGCCTTGCGGCCGACCTAGCGGCCTCGCCCATCGAGGGCATCACCGAGACCGTGCCGACCTACCGCTCTCTCCTGGTCTGCTATGACCCGGAGATCATCCGTGGCCGCATTCTTGGGGAGCGGCTGCTTGAGCGCGCCGGCCGTCTGGATGAGGCGCCGCTAGAGTCGCGTCTCTGGCGCGTGCCCGTCTTCTATGGTGGCCCCGCCTGCTTGGACCTCGACGAGCTGGCCGAGATGAAGGGCATGAGTCCGGCAGACATCGTCGAGCTCCACAGTTCGGCGGAATACCGCATCTACATGATCGGCTTTGCGCCGGGTTTTGCCTATCTGGGTGGTCTGCCGGAAGTGCTTCACACCCCGCGCCTGCAGACGCCCCGGCAATATATTGCCGCAAGCTCGATCGGCATCGGCGGCAAGCAGGCCAGCATCAATTCCGTGCCCGGCCCGAGCGGCTGGCGCTATCTTGGCCGCACGCCGGTGAGGCCCTTCGATCCGCAGCGAGCGGAGCCCTTCCTGTTCCGGGCCGGCGACCGGGTCCGCTTCTTCCCCATCAGCGAGCGCGAGGCGGAAGAGTATGACCGCCGGGTCGCCGCCGGCGAAAGCATCGTGGAGCCCGTATCGGTATGAGCATTCTACGCGTACTCCGCCCCGGCCCCATGGTGAGCGTGCAGGACCGCGGCCGCCGCGGTCTCCTGAGCATGGGCGTGTCGGCCTCCGGCCCCATGGACCCGCAGTCCTTTGCACTGGCCAATGCGCTGGTGGCCAATGATCCCGACTGCGCCGTGCTGGAATTTGCCGGCCTCGGCGGTCTTTTTGAGCTGACGGCCCCGGCCCGCATCGCGGTCACCGGCGGCAGCGTTGCAATCACGATCGACGGCCGCAGCGTGGATCCTTGGGAGGCCCATGAGGTCAAGGCCGGCGAGCCGATCGAGATTGGCATGCTGACGGATGCCACCTGGGGCTATCTTGCCATTTCCGGGGGCATCGCCGTCGAGCCGGTGCTAGGCGCCCGCGCAACCCATCTCCGCACGGGGATCGGCGGCCTGCAGGGCAGGGTTCTCCAGCCGGGTGACGAACTCCCCCTTGGAGCGGGCGCGCACGCCCCCTGTCTCCACCTGGCCAAGCCCTTCACCCGTCCCGAAGGTCCGATCCGCATTGTACCTGGGCCGCAGGATTACTATTTCGATGAGGACGCCTGGAACATCCTGCTCTCGGCGACCCTGTCGATCTCGTCCAAGCGGGACCGCATGGCCATGGCGCTGGACGGTGCGATCATACCTTCGCACCGTGGGCATGATATCGTGTCCGATGGCATTGCCTTCGGCTCGATCCAGGTGCCGGGTTCGGGCGTGCCCTATGTGCTGACGGCCGAACGGCAGACAACTGGCGGCTATCCGAAGATCGCAACAGTTGCCTCCTGCGATCTGCCGCGGCTCGTGCAGATGACCACGGGGACGCGTTTCACCATGGTGACGGTAACCCGCGACGAGGCGGAGGAGCTGCTGATCGCCGAGCGCCGGCGTCTCCGGGCCATTCTCGAGGGCATTGCGCCGAAGCCCGATTTCAGTTTCGACTCGTCCACGCTGCTCATGAAGAACCTGATCAGCGGCGTGATCCTGGCGGAAGCGGAAGTGCAGGAGGCCTGCTGACCGGCGAAGGAAGGGAGGCGGGCAGTACCTCCAGGGCGGCGGGACCGGCATGCCGATTTGACGGCAAGGATCGGGATTTCAGCCTCGCCTGACATTGCTAGGCTGGGTCATCCCTCGCAAAGGAGCACGCAGATGTCCCTGATGGAACGACAAGCGACCATCCGCAGCGATGATGACCTCCGCTTCGAGGCGGTGATGAGCCGGACGGGCCGCCCAGGCGATCCCTTCGTCTATGGTGTGCGCAGCACCCGCATCTTCTGCCGGCCGACCTGTCCCTCCCGCCGGCCGAAGCGGGAAAACATCGTGCTGTTCTCGTCATCGGCCGAGGCCGCCGCCGCGGGCTTCCGTCCCTGCCTCAGGTGCCGGCCTGAAGCCACCCATGATGACAGCGCCACGGCAGACAGGATCGTCCGCGCCTGTCGCATGATCGAAGAGCTTGACCATCTGCCCTCGCTTGATGAGCTTGCAGGCAGCGTCGGCATGAGCCGCTATCATTTCCACCGCACCTTCAAGGCGGTGACAGGATTAACGCCCAAGGCCTATGCCGACCAGAGGCGCGCCGAGCGGGTCCGCAGCGAGCTTGCAGGGGCGGACGCGAGCGTCACCCGCGCCATCTATGAGGCGGGGTTCAATGCCAGTAGTCGCTTCTATGAGAAGGCGGATGAGTTCCTCGGCATGACGCCCACGGCCTATCGCAATGGCGGGGCCGATGCGCAGATCCGGTTTGCCATCGGCGAAACCAGTCTCGGCGCCCTGCTGGTCGCCTGCAGCGACCGGGGTGTCTGCGCGATCCTCCTCGGTGATGATCCCGAAGCACTCTTGCAGGATCTGCAGGACCGTTTCCCACGCGCCAATCTGATCGGCGGGGATGACGCCTTCGAGCAGATGGTCGCCCAGGTGATCGCCCTTGTGGAACAGCCGGAGCGTAGCCTGTCCCTGCCGCTTGATCTGCAGGGCACGGCCTTCCAGCGTCGGGTATGGCAGGCCCTGCGCGAAATTCCACCCGGCGAGACCGCCACCTATGCCGAGATTGCCCGGCGCATCGGCGCTCCCGGCGCCCATCGCGCCGTGGCAGGAGCCTGCGCTGCCAATCTGGTGGCGATCGCCGTTCCCTGCCACCGGGTTCTGCGCAGCGATGGCAGCCTGTCGGGCTACCGCTGGGGCGTCGACCGCAAGCGCGCCCTGCTTGCTCGCGAGCGAAAGCTCGGTAGGCAGGGCTGATGGGGACTGTCGCGGTCAGGCATCGCGTATTGGACATCCAACGCTGATTTTCGGGTCGCGGAGGCGCTTGACCACCCGCAGATCCTGGTTTCTGCGCAAGGAGGCAACCGGAGCAGGGTGGATCAATCGCGCCGCACCCTCTTATTTTGTTCCAATTGACTGGAGCGAAGCGCTATCATCATCTAGATCAACAATAACGATAACCGATCCCGTCATTCGGGATGGAAGGCACAAGAAGAGTACGAGGACAGGTCGCATGCCACCCTACAGGTCACGAACGACAACTCACGGACGCAACATGGCCGGTGCCCGCGGCCTCTGGCGCGCGACCGGGATGAAGGACGAGGATTTCGGCAAACCGATCATTGCCGTGGTGAACTCCTTCACCCAGTTTGTTCCCGGCCACGTGCACCTGAAGGATCTTGGTCAGCTGGTTGCGCGCGAGATCGAGAAGGCCGGCGGCGTTGCCAAGGAATTCAACACCATTGCGGTGGATGACGGCATCGCCATGGGCCACGACGGCATGCTCTACTCGCTGCCCTCGCGCGAGCTCATTGCCGACAGCGTCGAATACATGGTCAATGCCCATTGCGCCGACGCCATGGTCTGCATCTCGAACTGCGACAAGATCACCCCCGGCATGCTGATGGCGGCCCTGCGCATCAACATTCCGGTGGTCTTCGTATCTGGCGGCCCGATGGAAGCCGGCAAGGTGGTCCTCGCTGGCAAAACCAAGGCCCTCGACCTGGTCGATGCCATGGTTGCGGCAGCCGATGACGCCGTGAGCGACCAGGACGTGAAGGCCATCGAACGCTCCGCCTGTCCAACCTGCGGCTCCTGCTCGGGCATGTTCACCGCCAATTCCATGAACTGCCTGACCGAGGCCCTTGGTCTGTCGCTGCCGGGCAATGGCTCGCTGCTGGCAACCCATGCCTTCCGCAAGCAGCTCTTCGTTGAGGCCGGTCACCTGATCGTCGATCTCGCCCGCCGTTACTATGAGCAGGGCGACGAGAGCATCCTGCCGCGCTCGATCGCGACCTTCGCCGCCTTCGAGAACGCCATGTCCCTGGACATCGCCATGGGTGGCTCGACCAATACCGTGCTGCATCTGCTGGCGGCGGCGCATGAGGCCGGCGTCAACTTCACCATGGACGACATCGATCGCCTGTCGCGCCGCATTCCGGTGCTGTGCAAGGTGGCGCCTGCCAAGAGCGACGTTCACATGGAGGATGTCCATCGGGCCGGCGGCATCATGGGCATCTTGGGCGAGCTCGAGCGGGCTGGCCATTTCGACGGCAGCGTGAAGACCGTTCACTCCGAAACCTTCGCCGCCGCCCTCGAGCGCTGGGACATCAAGCGCACCACCAGCAATTCGGTGCTGGAATTCTACAGCGCAGCACCCGGCGGCGTGCCCACCCAGGTTGCCTTCTCCCAGAGCCGTCTCTATGACAGCCTCGACGATGACCGTGAGGCCGGCGTCATTCGTTCAGCCGAGCACGCCTTCTCCAAGGATGGCGGTCTCGCCGTTCTTTACGGCAACATTGCCGAGGATGGCTGCATCGTGAAGACGGCGGGCGTGGATGAGCGCATCCTGAAGTTCACGGGCAAGGCGCGCATCTTCGAGAGCCAGGACGCGGCCGTCACTGGCATCCTCACCAACAAGATCAATCCCGGCGATGTGGTGCTGATCCGCTATGAGGGCCCGCGCGGCGGACCCGGCATGCAGGAGATGCTCTATCCCACCAGCTATCTGAAGTCGAAGGGGCTGGGTGCGGCCTGCGCCCTGGTGACCGATGGTCGCTTCTCCGGTGGCTCGTCTGGCCTGTCCATCGGCCATGTCTCGCCGGAGGCTGCCGAGGGGGGCAATATCGCGCTGGTTGAGGAAGGCGACACCATCGAGATCGACATCCCCGCGCGCCGGATCCATCTTGCAGTTTCGGACGAGGAACTGGCAGCCCGTCGCCGGGCGATGGAAGCCAAGGGCGATGCCGCCTGGAAGCCGGCCGAGCCGCGCAAGCGCAAGGTTTCGACCGCGCTCAGGGCCTATGCTGCCTTCGCCACCAGTGCAGCCCGCGGTGCCGTGCGCCAGCTGCCGAACTGATACAAGAACAAGGTCAACGCCGGAGCCGGCGGCGCAAGCCGGCTCCGGTTCCCACGCAAGTAGGGGGGAAGCTTGCGCGTACTCGTCGTAGAGGATGAAGTCCTGGTAGCGATGCTGATCGAGGACATGCTCCTCGACTTTGGCTGTTCGAGCGTCGAGGTCTGCGGACAGATCGATGCCGCTCTGGCCCGTCTTGCCGAAGAGACTTTCGATTTCGTGATTCTCGATCTCAATCTCGAGGGCGAGTTTACCTATCCGGTTGCCGACTTTCTCCTGGAGAGAAAGATCAGCTTCGTCTTTGCCACCGGTTACGGCTCGTCGATGCTGACGGGGCCATATGCCTCCATTCCCGCACTTCAGAAGCCCTTCGAGATGGCGGACATCGAGCGCGTCCTGCGCGAGGTGACGCCAGCCACTTCCACCGACTCTCCGAGCTGACGTAGTCCTCATCTGTCGAGGTGTCTCCATGGCCCGTCCGGTTATCATCTGCTGTGCTGTCACAGGAAGCGCGGATACGCCTTCCAAGAATCCCGCGGTTCCCGTAACGCCCGCCCAGATCGCGCGATCGTCGCTCGAGGCGGCCGAGGCGGGCGCTGCCATCGTTCACATCCATGTTCGTGACCCGCAGACCACCAAGGCAAGCCTTGATCTCGAGCTTTACCGCGAGACGGTGGATCTCATCCGCCGCGAGAATAAGGAGCTGGTGATCAACCTCACCACCGGTACTGGCGGCCGCTTCCTGCCCAGCGCCGAGGATCCGCGCGTCGGCGGGCCGGGGACGACCCTCGCATCGCCGGAGATGCGCACTCGCCATATCCCGGTGCTGCGCCCCGACATCTGCAGCCTCGACATGGGCACTTTCAACATGGGCGATACGGTGTTCATGAACACGCCCGGCCATCTCGCTGAGATGGCGAAGGTGATCATGGAGGCCGACGTGGTGCCGGAGCTTGAGGTCTTCGAGGCCGGCCACATCCGCCTTGCCCAGGCGATGATCGACCGCGGCCAGCTGAAGCCGCCCCATCTGTTCCAGATCTGCCTCGGGGTGCCCTGGGGCCAGCCGGCAACGCCGGAGGCCATGCACTACATGCGCGCCATGCTGCCGCCCGGCTCACAGTGGTTTGCCTTCGGCATCGGCGCCCAGCAGTTCACCATGGTCGCCCAGGCGGTAATCCTCGGCGGCCATGTGCGCGTGGGGCTTGAGGACAATCTCTATATCGAGCGCGGCAAGCTTGCCCCGAGCAATGCGGCGCTTGTCGAGCGCGCCGCCCAGATCATCACGGCCATCGGCCATCCAGTGGCAACTCCGGCTCAGGCCCGCGAGATCATCGGCCTGCCGGGGTGATGGCCGGCTCTGGAACCTGAGATGAGCCCGCCGCGGGAGGCGGGCTCTTTGCTTTGCGGCGACAGCCCTCAATCGCCGAGATCCACCCACACCGACTTGGTCTGGGTATAGTGCTGTAGCGCCTCGAGGCACTTGTCGCGACCATTGCCAGACTGCTTGAACCCACCCCACGGCTGGGTCATGTCGCCATGGTCGAAGCAGTTGACCCATACGACGCCGGCTTCCACGTCACGGGCCACCCGGTGGGCGGTCGTCACATCCCGTGTCCAGATGCTGGCGGCTAGGCCGAAGATCGTGTCATTGGCGATCTCGACTGCCTCCTCGATACCGCGGATCGGGATCACCGCCGCGACCGGACCGAAGATCTCTTCCCGGGCAATCGTCATGTTGTTGTTAACGCCTGTGAACAGCGTCGGCGCCACATAAGAGCCAGCCTGGAGCTGCTCGGGCACATTCCCGCCCATGGCCAGCCGGGCGCCTTCTTCCTTGCCCTTGGCGATATAGCCCAGCACCCGCGACTGCTGTTCGCGGGTCACCAGCGGTCCCATGGTGGTTGCCGGATCAAGCGGATCCCCTGGCACGAAGGCCGTCTTGCTCTTCTCGATGAAGCGCTGGATGAAGTCGTCATGGATCTTGGCATCGACCAGCAAGCGGGAGCCGGCATTGCAGACCTCGCCCTGGTTGCCATAGATGCCGTTCACCGCATAGGTCACCGCCTTGTCGAGATCCGGCACGTCCGAGAGGATGATTTGCGGGGTCTTGCCACCGCATTCGGTGGTCACCCGCTTCATGTTTGACTGCCCGGCATAGACCAGCATCAGCTTGCCAACCTCGACCGAGCCGGTGAAGCCGATCTTGTCCACGTCCATATGCAGGGCCAGCGCCTTGCCCGCTTCGTGCCCCAAACCCTGGACCACATTGAGCACACCGGCCGGGCCGCCCGCCTCCATGAACAGACGCGCCAGCAGCGAGGCCGAATGCGGCGATTGCTCGGCGGGCTTGAGCACGACCGTATTGCCCGCCGCCAGCGCCGGCGCGATCTTCCACGCCGCCATCATCAGCGGATAGTTCCACGGCACGATGCAAGCGACGACCCCGAGAGGCTGGCGCAGGATGTAGTGGAAGGCATTGGCAGCCGTGTTGGTGACCTGACCCTCGATCTTGTCGATGGTCTCGGCGAAGAACTGGATGCACTGGGCCGAACCTGGCACGTCCGAATTCACCATGTCCATGATCGGCTTGCCCATGTCGAGCGTATCGAGCAGGGCGAATTCCAGCGTGTGAGCCCGGATCAGGTCGGCGAAGCGATAGAGCACGTCCATGCGGTCGCGCGGCGCCATGCGCGACCATACTCCGCTGCGGAAGGCCTTTCGCGCCGAGCGCACAGCGGCATCCACATCCGTCTCGTCGCTGCGGCTGACCGAGGCGACGACCGCGCCGGTTGCCGGATTGACCTTCTCGAACTTGCGGCCGGATCGGGCCTCGATGAACTCGCCGTCGATGAAGTTGCGGCCTTCAAAGGAAATCTTTGCCGCCTGCTCGGTCCAGCCCTTGTGGTCGAGCGTCCTGATGTCTTCGATCTTCATGATATGGCCTCGGATCGAGAATGGTGAGGTTCGGGCTCGCCCGCCTTGGCTCATCGGGCGTTCTTTCGCACCCCGGCTTCGTCTGAGGCGGCCGCCCGAACCGGATGACCCGCATCTTGGCGCGGCCTGCTCCGCTCTGTAAAGGCGCAAGCCTCTGCTTGCCGTGTTCCGGGAGCCGTTGCACTATGGATAAATGACAGAAGAGCAGACGACGCTGCCCCCGGCATCAGAATTGCCTGTTGACCTCGCCATGCGGCTTGATCGGAATTGGGCCCTGTTTCTCGATCTTGATGGCACCCTGTTCCATCTCGCCCCAACGCCGCAGGATGTTCATCCCGATGATCGCCTCACCCGCATTCTGGCAGAAGTTGCCAGGCGCTTCGATGGCGCCCTGGCGATCGTGAGCGGCAGGCCCATCGCCCAGATTGACGCTTTAATGGGCGGCCTCGTCCTGCCAGCCGCTGGCCTGCACGGTCAGGAGCGGCGGGATGCCCACGGCCGGCTCCATGAATATCCGGTGGATGTGGCGGCCCTCCATGCTGTGCGCCTGACCTTGCAGGCTTTTGCCTCAACCCATTCCGGCGTGCTGCTTGAGGACAAGGGCAGGGCGATTGCGCTCCACTATCGCTTGCGGCCGGAACTGCACCGCGAGGTCCAGCAGCTGGTGGCGGCAGCGGTAGCGCCCCATGGCGGGCTCGTCCTGCAGCCCGGAAAGATGGTGGTGGAGGTGAAGCCCCGCGGGGTTAGCAAGGGCGGCGCCATCGCCCAGTTCCTGGCCGAACCGCCCTTTGTCGGGCGGCGACCGCTTTTTGCCGGCGATGACGTAACCGACGAGGACGCATTTGCCTTGGTGCGCAGCCTCGACGGGCTGTCGATCAGAGTCGGGGGGACGGCGCCCACGCTGGCGCATGAGCGCATCGACAGCGTGGATTCGTTCCGAGGCTGGCTTGCAGGGCTCATCGACCCGGGTCCGTCAGGGCGCAGGTGGATGAGCGAGAGGCCGTAAAGGTTCAGCGCGAGAAGGCCGAAGGCCGGATCTGGGCCGAGCCATTGGGACGAAGCGGCGGCCGGACGGCCGATGCGGCCCTTGCGGTATCCACCACAATGTCGAAGCCCGAACCCTGGCTGGCCAGAGCCTTGAGGAAGCTACCCCGCCAGTTGGCGAGGTCGTTGTCCCGGAGCCGCTCCATTGACGCGTGATGCCGGGCAATGCGCTCCTCTCTCGGCATGTTCAGGGCACGATGGATGGCGAGCGCCACAGCGTCGATGTCGTGGGGATTGACGATGAGGGCGCCGTCCAGCTCCTTGGACGCCCCGGCAAATTCGGACAGCACCAGCACCCCGGGATCACCTGCGTCCTGGCTTGCCACATATTCCTTGGCCACCAGATTCATGCCATCCCTGAGTGGCGTCACCAGCCCCACGCGGGCGGTGCGATAGAAGCCGAACAGCGCGGTCTGTGAGAACGACTTCCGGAGATAGCGGATCGGTCCGGCGTCAAATCCGGAGAATTGCCCGTTGATCCGGCCGACTGTTTCCTCGACCTCCGTCCGCAGCTGCTGATAGGCCGAGACCTCCTCTCGCGTTGGCGGCGAGATCTGCAGATAGGTCACGTCATCAACCCGTTCCGGGAAGTGGCGCATGAACTGGCCCACCGCCTCGAGGCGATGGGGGATGCCCTTGGTATAGTCAAGCCGGTCCACGCCCAGGATCAGGTTGCGTCCATTGAGGCTCTTCCGCAGATTGCGGGTGGTTTGCGACGAGGCGGCCCGCGCGGCTTCCTGGTTTACCCGTTCCGGATCGATGCTGATGGGGAAGGCCTGAACCCTGAGCCGGCGGGTTCCGAGCGGCGCCTCGCTTCCGATGAAACGGATGCCCAGCATGCGCTTGAGGAAGGTCTGCATGGCCTCGGCGTCATCCGCCGTCTGCGTGCCGACCAGGTCGTAGGCGGCGAGGTCGCTGGCAAGATCGCGATGCACGGGCAGCGCGCTCAGGATCTGCCAGGTAGGGAAGGGGGTATGCAGGAAGAAGCCGATTTGCTGATTGACGCCGAGGCGCCGCAATTTCCGCCCGAGGGCAAAGAGCTGGTAGTCGTGGATCCAGATGATGTCGTCCGGCTTGAGCAGCTTGTGCAGCTCCTGCGCAAACCGGTCATTCACCCGCTGATAGGCGGCATGCGCCTCGCGGTCATACTTCATGAGGTCGACGCGGAAATGCAGGAGCGGCCAGAGCGTTCCGTTGGCGAAGCCTGTATAGAAGCCGTCATAGTCGGCCTTGGGCAGGTCAAGGGTGGCCCGCGCTACCCGACCATAATGCTTCACATGCAAAGAGGGAGTGCTGGTTGTACAGACACTCCCACTCCAACCGAACCATATTCCACCCGACTCTTCGAGGGCGGACTTAAGGGCCGTGGCAAGTCCACCCGTATTGGCATCCTTGGCGTCAAAGTTCGCCACACGGTTCGAGACGACGACCAGACGTGTCATGAAATACTATCCATCAGCAAAAGGGATCCGGCTCGAGTAGAGCGTTAACGATCTGTGAGCGAATTGGTTCCGCTTCTGGACTAGACGAGACACAACAACGTACTCGCCGCAGAACATCGTCAGATGTCAGGGGAACGGGCCCGGAATGGAATGCATCTTGAACCGTGGCACCTGCGATCCTCAGTTCAGACTGGTCCATACAGTGGTACGGATATAATCACGAATTTTTCAGTTCCAAGGGGCGTTGACTGTCATGATGCTGTAATGCCCGCTCTGCGGGTGTCCGCAGCGTACTGATGGATCGAATCGTCTATCTCCGCGCGTGCGCAGAAGGCGTGGCACGATGGGACTTTGTCATGTTCCCTGGGCGTTTTACGCTTGCAAAACGGAACAAAACAGATACATATCGTATACAAAGAAGAACATTCGGCCGCTCGTTGCGCCTTTGCCGGCCTTGTGAAATAAGGATGAGCTCATGTCGAAACCAGAACTGCGCGTGATTGAGAGCGGGACAATGGACAAGCAGAAGGCGCTCGAAGCAGCGCTTGGTCAGATCGAGAGGCATTTCGGCAAGGGCTCGGTGATGAAGCTCGGCCAGGGCGACAAGGCGGTCGAGACAGAAGTGGTCTCCACCGGCTCCCTTGGCCTCGACATTGCCCTGGGCATTGGCGGTCTCCCCCGCGGCCGCATCATCGAGATCTACGGCCCGGAATCTTCCGGTAAGACCACGCTCGCCCTGCATACTGTGGCCGAGGCACAGAAGCGTGGCGGCATCTGCGCCTTTATCGACGCGGAACATGCCCTCGATCCGGTCTATGCGCGCAAGCTCGGCGTCAATCTCGACGAGCTGCTGATCTCGCAGCCTGATACCGGCGAGCAGGCTCTCGAGATTGCAGATACCCTCGTCCGCTCCGGCGCCATCGAGGTTCTGGTTGTCGACTCCGTGGCCGCACTCACGCCCAAGGCCGAGCTTGAGGGGGAGATGGGCGACAGCCTTCCCGGCCTTCAGGCCCGCCTCATGAGCCAGGCCCTGCGCAAGCTCACCGGCTCGATTTCCAAGTCCAACTGCATGGTGATCTTCATCAATCAGATCCGCATGAAGATCGGCGTGATGTTTGGCAATCCCGAGACCACGACCGGTGGCAACGCGCTCAAGTTTTATGCCTCCGTCCGCCTCGACATCCGCCGCATCGGCGCGATCAAGGAGCGCGAGAACGTCATCGGCAACCAGACCCGCGTGAAGGTGGTGAAGAACAAGGTGGCGCCGCCCTTCAAGCAGGTCGAATTCGACATCATGTACGGCGAGGGCATTTCCAAGGTAGGCGAGCTGATCGACCTGGGCGTGACTGCCGGCATCGTCGAGAAGTCGGGCTCCTGGTATTCCTACAACTCCGAGCGCATTGGCCAAGGCCGCGAGAATGCCAAGCTGTTCCTGCGCAACAATCCCGATGTCGCCGCCGCCATCGAAGCGGCGATCCGCGCCAATGCAGGGCTTGTGGCAAGCTCGCTCCTGCGCGGCGATGGCGACGGGGTGATCGACGATATCTGATGGCCTGCACAGGCGGTTCGGGGAAGGGGCGATGCATCGCCCCTTTTTCATGTGGAGGAGCGGTTCTTTCCTTGCGGTGACCTCGAGGGGTAATTCCCCGGACCTAGCGCCGCTTTAACCGGATCGGCCTCGTGTCGCTCTGCAGGCCGCGAATGGCCCCAGTAATGCGAGCCGACCATCAGGGGCACCGGTGCACTTGCGCTGGACTGGGCATGATCAACCAGCCGAGCGCTTGTCGCGTAAAACGCAAGACCCGTGAAGCGGCAGAGGGGTAGTCGGCGTTTACTTGACACCGGCGCGCCTGCTTGTCGCTTCTGCCGCTTGACCTGGCGGAACAGTAATGATTGCGCCGTGATCCTTTCGCGTTCCCGTGTTCACGGACAGTCATGCCAGCGTCTGCCTCTGACGGGGACGTTTCAGGTATCGGACCGGATGTCGCCGCTGCATTGGCGCAAGGCGCTTGATCCGGCATGCTTGGGGGCTGAGGCCTGCCTTAACTTGCTATCGAGAAGCCGCTTAGGAGCGGGCTCCCGCTTCCCTGAACACGCGCCCAACGTTCCAGCTGTTTGCGCCGCTACTTCAGCGCCGCTGCATAGACTTCCGGCTTGAACCCGACCAGTACGAGATCGCCGCGCTCGAGCACCGGGCGCTTGATCAGGGTCGGATGCTGCACCATCAGCGCCACGGCCCAGTCGTCATCGAGGCAGGCCTTGTCCTCGGCCGGCAGCTGGCGGAAGGTTGTGCCCGCCCTGTTGAGCAGCCTGTCAATGCCTGCCGCCTGCGCCCAGCGGCGGATCTGTGCCTCATCAACGCCCGCCGCCCTGAAGTCATGGAAGCGGTAGGCGATGCCCTGGGCATCGAGCCAGCTGCGGGCCTTCTTCACCGTATCGCAGTTCCTTATGCCGAAAACCGTGATTGTCACGCCTGTCTCCCGGTTCGAATGCGCGGGGCCTGTCCGCGCCATGGATGTCGCCACTGCATATCACGATCGGCCTCGTTATCCAGCCCGCGCAACGGCCAGCGAGGTTGCCTTCCCGCGGGGACGATGCCGCTGACCTCTCCCGCCGCGACGGCCTGACACTACCATACCGCCGTGGGCGGCCCGATCGGGCCATGACCTGGCCGGAAAAGCGCCATCACGTCCGCAGAACCTCTGATCCGCGGCAGAGCCGGGCCTCAAGTGCCCACAATGGCCCTGTCATGCTATGGAAATTTCCCGTCGCGGTTGGCGGCATTCTGGCCGGCACGGCAAGGAGCGACCCATGGATCCCATGACGGCACTGGCCACATTTTCACTCGCTGCGGCGCTGCTGACCATCACTCCCGGCATCGATACGGCGCTGGTTCTGCGCACCGCGGCCATCGAGGGTGTGCGCCCGGCCTTAGCCACCGCCTCCGGCATCCTATGCGGCGTTCTCCTCTGGGGTCTGATGGCGGCGATCGGCATCGGCGCCATCCTCACCCTGTCTGAAGTCCTCTATTTTCTGCTGAAAATGGTAGGCGCTGCCTATCTGATCTGGCTGGGGCTGAACATGCTGCGCAATGCCGTGAGAAACGGCGCGCCGTCCGCTCTCGGGCTGTCCCCCCATGGCGCCCCCAGCCAAGATCACACCGCTCGCCAGTCCTTTGCGCAAGGCTTGTTCAGCAACCTGCTCAACCCCAAGGTCGGCATCTTCTATGTAAGCTTCCTGCCGCAGTTCCTGCCGGGCAATTGCTCGGTGCTGGGCTGGAGCGTACTCTATGCCTTGATCCATGTCGCCATGGGCGTCTTGTGGTTTACCGCCCTGACGCTTGCCTGCGCGCCGATCTCGACCTGGCTGCGCCGGCCGTTGGTTGCCCGCTTCCTCGAGGGCACCACCGGCGCGCTCCTGGTCTTCTTCGGCCTGTGCCTGTCGTTGGAACGGCGAGTGCGCTGAAATCAGCCGAGCGGCGGCAGGCCCAGCCTCTGCCGGAGGGAGGCGTCGCGGATGTCGACCTCCTGGCCGGCCAGGCCATCGCCTTCGCCTGACAGCAGGAAGGCGGCGAAGCGTGCCGGCTCGGACGCGGGCCGCAGATAGGCGCGGGGAATGTGGCTCACCTCGTTGAAGGCCGACTGGCGGATGGTTTCCTGCATTTCCGTATCGACGAGCCCCGGTATGAGACCGAAGCACAGGATGCCACGACTGCCAAACTCGAGCTGGGTCGAGCGGGTGAGCATGGCAAGTCCCGCCTTGCCGGCGCAATAGGCGCTCCAGCCATCGAGCGGACGGTGGGCGGCTCCGCTGGAGATGTTCACGATCCGCCGGGTCTCTCCCTGACTGGGCGCGCGAAGCAGAGCAGCGGTGAGACGATAGGGAGCGATGAGATTGGTATGGATGGAGAGGGCCCAGCTCTCGTCATCGACCTCGCTCATCGGGCCGATCGGCTGGATGACACCGGCATTGTTGACCAGGCCGTCGATGCGCCCGAAGGTTTCGAGCGTCGCCCGTATGACAGTCCCGGCAATGGCCGGGTCGGTCACGTCGCCGACGATGACGATCGACCTTTCGCCGAACTGCTGTTGCACCAGATCCGCGGCACTGTCGGAGCGCACCACATGGGCCAGCATCGCGCCCGCGCGATGAAGCTCATCCGCGATCGCATAGCCCAGTCCCTTGCCGGACCCGGTAATGACGAAAACCTGTCCGGACAGACTGTCCTCCATTTGTCTCCTCCATGCTTCAGATCAATGCGCGTTCTGATGATTGTGATTATTCTTGTTGGATTGATGCACTGTATAGGATGCATCAGAACTGCATAGTCATTCCAAGGAACAATAAGGCGCAGCGGGCGTTTTCATCCTCGGAAATTATCTGGAGCGGTACGATGGCGAATGGTATGGACGATGCGAAGGCAGCTCTCGAGAAGCAGATCGCCGAATTGCGCAGGGAGGTGGCTGGCCTGCGTGGCGCCCTGGCAGACAAGGGTGCCGAGCTTCTTGGCGATGTGCGCGAGCAGGCGGGCCACGCCTATGAGGATGTCTCCCGCGAGGCGCGGCGTCTTGCCGGGCAGGTCTCGGGCCATGCTCTGACTGCGACCGCCCGGGAAAATCCTGGTACCACATCCGCCGTGCTAGGCGTTGCGGCCCTGCTTGGCTTCATCCTTGGAGTGTGTGTCGGCCAGAGCACGGCCGATGACCGCCGCAAGCGGTGGTGAGGATCTCACCTGGCTGCGAGTCGGCCTAACCGACAGAATTCGGACCTCGCTCAAGCACCAACGCCGGGCCCTGCGCCCGGCGCATTGCTTTTTTCCGGGGGATTTGGCCTGCGGCGCCCGAAGATCGTGGATGCCTCGTAAGTCCTCTTGACCGCTTCGCCTCCGTGGTCTCAGATTAGAATTCATCTGAGAATGGTTCAGGCGAAGGCAGCCGGCTGCTGCCCCACAGAACCGGCAATCGAGGGAGGCTCGGAGTGCCCACAGTATCCATGACCGTGAACGGCAAGGCGGTGACAGGCGAAGTCGAGGCGCGCACCCTGCTCGTGGAGTTCCTGCGCGTCAATCTCGGGCTGACCGGCACCCATGTGGGTTGCGACACCAGCCAGTGCGGCGCCTGCGTCGTTCATGTCAATGGCAAGTCCATCAAGTCCTGCACCATGCTTGCGGTACAGTGCGAGGGGGCGGAGGTCACCACCATCGAGGGACTGGCGAAGGACGGCAAGCTGCATCCGATGCAGGAGGCTTTCCGCGAGCATCATGGCCTCCAGTGCGGCTTTTGTACGCCCGGCATGATCATGACCGCCATCGACATCGTCAACCGTCACCCCAACGGGCTGGATGAGGCCACCATCCGCCACGAGCTCGAGGGCAATATCTGCCGCTGCACGGGCTACCACAATATCGTCAAGGCCATCGATTCCGTCGCCAACAAGAGAGCAGTAGAAGCTGCCTGAGGCACCCCTTTGGGAGGGAATGCACATGTCAGAGACCGGCATCGGGAAGCGGGTGCTCCGTAGGGAGGACCAGCGCTTCATCACGGGCAAGGGCAAGTATACCGACGACATCAATCTTCCGCGCCAGACCTATGCCTATTTTCTGCGTTCGCCTTATGCCCATGCCCGCATCCGCTCGATCGATACGAGCGCCGCGCTGGCGGCACCCGGCGTCGTGGCGGTGCTCACGGGCGAGGATTTGGCCGCTGACAATATTGGCGGGTTGATCTGCGGCTGGATGATCCACTCCAAGGATGGCCAGCCCATGAAGGCAGGCCCGCATCCGGCGCTTGCCCAGGGCAAGGTCCGCTACGTGGGCGATCACGTGGCGGTGGTCATTGCCGAAACACTCAATCAGGCCAAGGCCGCAGCCGAACTTGTTAACGTCGATTACGAGCCCCTCGAGGCCGTCATCGATACGGCCTCGGCGCGGAGCTCTTCCGCCCCGCCCGTTCATGACGAGGCCCCCGACAACACCGTATTCCAGTGGTCGTTGGGCGATGCCGAGGCGGTGGCCCAGGCCTTCTCCCGCGCGCATCACATCACGAGGCTGGAGCTGGTGAACAACCGGCTCATCCCAAATGCCATGGAGCCGCGCGCTGCCATTGGCGACTATGACGCCGGCACCGAGACCTTCACCCTCTATACTACCAGCCAGAACCCGCATGTCGCCCGGCTGGTCCTGTCGGCCTTTGTCGGCATTGCTCCGGAGCACAAGCTGCGGGTGATTGCCCCGGATGTGGGTGGTGGTTTCGGCTCCAAGATCTTCATTTATGCGGAGGAAACCGTCTGCGTCTGGGCGGCCAAGCGCGTCGGACGCCCCGTGAAGTGGACCGGGGACCGCTCCGAGGCCTTCCTCGCCGATGCCCATGGCCGGGACCATGTCACCACCGCCGAGCTGGCGATGGACGAAAACGGTCGCTTCCTGGGGCTGAAGGTCCACACCATTGCCAATCTGGGCGCCTATCTCTCGACCTTCTCCTCCTGCGTGCCGACCTATCTCTACGCCACGCTTCTCTCCGGCCAGTACGCCCTGCCGGCGATCTATGCCGAAGTCGATGCGGTCTATACCAATACCGCGCCGGTCGATGCCTATCGCGGGGCAGGGCGGCCGGAGGCGACCTATGTGGTGGAGCGCATGGTGGAAACGGCCGCCCGTGACCTCAACATGGATCCAGCTGAGATCCGGCGCCGCAACTTCATCACCACCTTCCCGCATCAGACCCCGGTCATCATGACCTATGACGCGGGCAACTATCACGCCTCCCTCGAGCGTGCCCTCGAGCTTGCAGATTACCGGAACTTTGGCGCCCGCCGCACCGAGTCCGAGCGCCGCGGCAAGCTCAGGGGCATCGGCCTCTCGACTTATATTGAGGCCTGCGGCATCGCCCCCTCGGCCGCCATCGGCTCCCTTGGGGCCGGCGTCGGTCTGTGGGAATCCGCTGAAGTCCGCGTCAACCCGACCGGCAATGTCGAGGTGCTGACCGGCAGCCATGCCCATGGTCAGGGGCATGAGACGACCTTTGCCCAGCTCGTTTCCGAGCGTCTGGGCATTCCGATCGACCAGGTGTCGATCGTCCATGGCGATACTGACAAGGTGCAGTTCGGCATGGGCACCTACGGCTCCCGGTCCGGGGCGGTGGGCATGTCGGCCATTTTCCGCGCCCTCGACAAGATCGAGGCCAAGGCCCGCAAGGTTGCCGCCCATGTCATGGAAGCGGCTGAAGGCGATATCGAATTCCGCGACGGCAACTTCACCGTGAAGGGCACCGACCGCAAGATGGCTTTCGGCGAGGTGGCCCTGGCCGCTTATGTCGCCCACAAGTTCCCGACGAGCGAGATCGAGCCGGGGCTTAAGGAAAGCGCCTTCTACGATCCCACCAACTTCACCTTCCCGGCCGGCTGCCATGTCTGCGAGGTCGAGATCGATCCGCAGACCGGCACCACCGAGATCGTGAAATGGGTCGCGGTGGATGATTTCGGCAATGTCATCAACCCGATGATCGTCGAAGGCCAGGTCCATGGCGGTATCGCCCAGGGCGTCGGCCAGGCGCTGACCGAGGGCTGCCGCTATGATCCGGAGACGGGCCAGTTGCTTACCGGCTCCTACATGGACTACTGCATGCCGCGGGCAGACGACCTGCCGAGCTTCGAACTCGACTTCACCGTCACCCCGGCGCCGTCGAACCCGCTGGGCATCAAAGGCTGCGGCGAGGCCGGGGCGATCGCGGCGCCGGCCGCCGTGATTAACGCGATCACCGATGCGCTCGGCGTGCGGGACATTCCGATGCCGGCCACTCCGGAAGTCGTCTGGCGAATCGCGCGCGACCGGGCGCCGCGACTGGCCGCTGAATAGGACAGGAACTGAGCACCATGTATGATTTCACATATCACCGGCCCGCGACCATCGATGAAGCCGCCCGCCTGATGGCTGCGGCCAGCGACGGCAAGTACATGTCGGGCGGCATGACGCTGATTCCGACCCTGAAGCAGCGGCTGGCCCAGCCTTCCGATGTCATTGATCTCGGCGGCCTGAACAACAGCGGGATCGAGCTTGCCGGCAGCACCCTGGTGATTAGGGCGGGCACCATCCACGAGGATGTGTCCCTGTCTGCCACGGTGAAGCAGGCGATCCCGGCGCTGGCCCATCTTGCCGGGCTGATCGGCGACCCTCATGTGCGCCATCGGGGCACGATCGGAGGGTCGGTCGCCAATAACGATCCGGCGGCGGACTATCCGGCTGCCTGCCTTGGCCTGGGGGCAACCATCCGCACCAACCGCCGCGAGATTGCGGCCGATGACTTCTTCGTCGGCCTGTTCGAGACGGCGCTGGAAGATGGCGAGATCATTACCGAGATCGCCTTCCCGGTGCCGCGCCGCGCGGGCTATGTGAAATTCCGCAACCCCGCCTCGCGCTATGCCATGGTCGGTGTCTTTGTCGCCGACACCGGCAGCGGCGTACGCGTTGCCGTGACCGGAGCGGGACCATGCGTCTTCCGGGTGCCGGAGATGGAGCAGGCGCTCACCTCGGGCTTTACACCTCAGGCGGTGGAGGCGATCCGCGTGTCTCCCGATGGTCTCAACAGCGACATCCATGCCAGCGCCGAGTATCGCGCCCATCTCGTGACGGTCATGGCCAAGCGCGCCGTCGAGCAAGCCAGCCGTTGATGGGATATGGCCTGCAAGGAAACGGGCAGGAAGGCTCAAGCCTATGACCGACCTGCCCGTATCGATCGATGCGACCCTCGAGGGCCTGCAGGCGGCCGGCTATGTCTCCGACAGGCCGCTCGCCACGGTTCTCTTTCTCGCCCTGCGCATGCGCCGGCCGCTTTTTCTCGAGGGTGAGGCAGGCGTCGGCAAGACGGAGATCGCCAAGGTCCTCTCCCGCATGCTGGACCGGCCACTCATCCGTCTTCAGTGCTATGACGGCCTTGATGTTTCATCCGCCGTCTACGAGTGGAACTATCCCGCCCAGATGATCGAGATCCGGCTGGCGGAGGCCGCCGGCACTGTCGATCGCGAGCGGTTGTCCACCGACATCTTTGCCGAGCGCTTCCTGATCCGGCGGCCACTGCTGCGCGCGCTGGAAGCCGCGCCCGGCATGGCGCCGGTGCTGCTGATCGATGAGCTCGACCGGACGGATGAGGCTTTCGAGGCCTATCTGCTGGAGCTCCTGTCGGACTTCCAGGTCACCATTCCCGAATTCGGCACCATCCGGGCCGAGGAACCGCCCATCGTCATCGTGACCTCAAACCGCACCCGCGAGGTCCATGACGCGATCAAGCGCCGCTGCCTCTATCACTGGGTGGACTATCCCGATGCCGAGCGCGAGCTCGAAATCCTTCGCCTGCGCGTGCCCGATGCCTCGGAGCGGCTCGCCAGAGAGGTCACGGCTTTCGTCCAGGCCCTGCGCGGCGAGGATCTGTTCAAGCGGCCAGGCATTGCCGAAACCATCGACTGGGTTACGGCGCTGCACAGTCTCGACCGCACGGTGCTCGACCCTGCCACCATCAACGAGACCCTGGGCGTGCTGCTCAAGTATCAGGACGATATTTCCCGGATGCAGGGCAGCGAGGTCGAGCGGCTTCTGGCCGAGATCCAGCAGGAACTGGCTGCGCGCGGCAGGCTGTGATGACGGCGGCGCCGGACGCAGGCTCATCCCCCGATCCTGAAGGCGGCAGGCTGGCCGAAAATGTCATGCATTTCGCTCGCATCCTGCGGAAGGGCGGGATTCCCGTGGGACCGGGACGCATCGCCGATGCGCTGGAAGCGCTGCAGCTTGGTTGCATCACCTCGCGGGCGGACTTCTACTGCACGCTTCGCGCCTGCTTCGTGTCCCGTCACGACCAGCAGCCCTTCTTTGATCAGGCCTTCGATGCCTTCTGGCGCGCGCCCAAGATGCGGGAGCAGCTTCTCTCCCTTCTGCTTGCGCAGATTTCGCGCCTCCAGGGCCCCTCGGAAAGGCGCGCCGGATCCCGTCGCCTCGCCGAAGCCCTGTTCGACGAGCAGGACCTGCCGCAGGGACAGCCCGCGCAGGAGCTGGAGCTGGATGCGAGCTTCTCGGCTTCGCTCGATGAGATCCTGCGGCACAAGGATTTTGAGCAGATGAGCAGCGAGGAACAGGCCGAGGCAAAGGCAGCCCTCGCGCGCATGCGTCTCCTGCGCGAGCCGCGGCCCACCCGCCGTTTCCGGGCGAGCAGTTCGGGTGCCGAACTCGACCTGCGCCGTACCCTGCGCCAGCAGCTGCGTGCCGGTGGGCAGCTCATCGGCTTCCCCCGTAAGGAACGGCGAATGCGCCTGCCGCCGCTCGTCTTTCTCTGCGACATATCGGGCTCCATGTCGGGCTACACCCGCATGCTGCTGCATTTCATCCATGCCCTTGCCAATGACGGTGACCGGATTAGCGTCTTCCTGTTCGGCACGCGGCTCACCAACATCACCAGGGATCTTCAGCGACGCGATGTGGACGAGGCGCTCGACAGGGTCTCGAAGAGCGTGGTCGACTGGTCTGGCGGCACCCGCATCGGTCATGCGCTGCATGAATTCAATTTCCGCTGGTCGCGGCGGGTACTGGCGCAGGGAGCGCATGTGGTGCTGATTACCGATGGGCTCGATCGCGAGGATGCAGCCTACGTGGCCGATGAGATGCGCCGGTTGAAGCGGGCGGCCACACGGCTCATCTGGCTCAATCCGCTGCTGCGCTATGCCGGTTTTGAGGCCCGCGCCAGCGGCATCCGCGCCATGCTTCCCCATGTTGACGAGTTCCGCGCCGCCCATAATCTGGCAAGCCTAGAGGATCTTGCCGAAACCCTTTTCAAACCCGACATGGGGGCGCATGATCCGCGGCGCTGGCTGAGACAGTCGCCGGCCGCCTGAAATCTGAGGAAGGATGGTTCGCGATGGTTGAGACCGATCTGTTGGGCCAGGCTGCTCAATGGCAGTCGGAAGGTCGTCGGGTGGCAATCGCCACGGTTATCTCGACCTGGGGCTCTGCGCCCCAGCCCGTAGGCAGCCAGCTCATCGTCGATCAGGAGGGCAACTTCGAAGGTTCGGTTTCGGGCGGCTGCGTTGAGGGTGAGGTGATCACTGCCGCCCAGGATGTCATCGCCAACGGCGGATTCCGGGTGCTGGAGTTCGGCGTCGCCGATGAAACCGCATTGCGCGTTGGGCTTGCCTGTGGCGGCCGCATTCGCATTGCTGTAGAACCCCTCAACGCCTGAGCACGAAATGGATAGAACCACTCTCGACAGGATCCGGCAGGCGTGTGCTGAACGGGAAGCGCTGGCGCTGATCACCGACCTTGCAACCGGCCGGCAGGAACTGGTGACCAAGGCCGAGGCCGCCTCTCACCCCCTGGCCGGCGAGCTCGAGCACGGCTTCCGCTTCGACCGCTCCGGCGTGGTGGCAACGCCCCACGGAGAGGCTTTCATCAATATCTACAATCCGGCCCTCCAGCTTGTGGTCATTGGCGCCGTTCATGCCGCCCAGCATGTGGTGCCGATTGCCCGGAGCCTCGGCTATGCGGTTACCGTCATCGATCCGCGCCAGGCCTTTGCCACCGAACAGCGCTTTACCGATGTTGCGCTTCTGGTGCAGTGGCCAGACGAGGCTCTGACCGGCATGAGCCTGGACGAGCGTACGGCGCTCATCGCGCTCACCCATGATCCCAAGATCGATGATCCGGCCCTCATCCTCGCCCTGCGCAGCGCCTGCTTCTACATAGGCGCTCTCGGCTCGCGGAAGACCCATGCAAGCCGCCTCGAGCGGCTGCGGCAGGCGGGATTTTCCGAAGATGACCTGAAGCGAATTGATGCACCGATCGGGCTCGATATCGGGGCGCGTGGAGCGCCGGAAATTGCCGTGTCGATCATGGCGGGCATCACGCGCTGCCTGCGCCTCGGATCGGCAGGCGATTAGGAGCAGTTACGATGATCTTCGGCCGTATGCCCATCGGTGCCGCAGAAGGCTGCATTCTTGGCCATTCGGTCAGGTTTGCGGCGGGCAGTTTCAAGAAGGGCCGCGTGCTGACCCGCGACGATGTTGATCAGCTGGCAGCGGCGGGGATTGAATCTGTTTATGCGGCGAGGCTCGATGCCGATGATGTGGGGGAGGATGAGGCGGCGGGCGCCGTTGCAGGCGCTCTCGCTGGCGCTGGGGTCGAGGTCGCCGAACCTTTCACCGGCCGCTGCAATCTCTATGCCTCTCAGGCCGGCATTGCCCGCATCGATGCCGATCTGATCCGCCGCATCAATCACCTGCATGAATCCGTCACCGTGGCGACCGTCCCGGACCATGCCCTGGTCGAGGCCCGTCAGATGGTGGCAACGGTGAAGATCATCCCGTTTGCCGTGCCGCAAGCTGTAGTCGAGGCTGCGCGGAAGTTGCTTGCGACGGCCAATGCCGCGCCGGTGACGCTCAGTCCATTGCGAGCCCGGCCGGTAGGCCTGGTGGTGACGCGGCTTGCCGGTGACAAGCCCTCACTCATCGACAAGGGCATCAATGCGGTCCGCCAGCGCGTCGAAAGCCTGGGTTCGACCCTGCTCGATCCGCTGGTCGTCGCCCACGATACCCACGAGGTCGCAGCCGCTCTCGCAGCGCTCCGTGAACAGGGCGCCTCCCCAGTCCTCATTCTCGGGGCCTCCGCCATCGTCGATCGCGGCGACGTGGTGCCGGCGGGGCTCCTCGCCGCTGGCGGCGATGTCCTGCATCTCGGCATGCCGGTGGATCCTGGCAATCTGATGATGCTGGGCCGTCTTGAGAGCGAACCGGTCATCGGGGTGCCGACCTGCGCGCGCTCGCCCAAGCTCAACGGCTTCGACTGGGTGTTGCAGAGGCTGCTAGCCGATATCGAGGTCACCCCCGCAGATATCATGGACATGGGCGCCGGCGGACTGCTCACCGAAATCCCGACGCGCCCCTCGCCACGCGACCGTACTGCGCGCAGCGAGCTGCCATCGCCCGCCGTCCAGAAGGCGCCGCAGGTTGCGGGTATCGTGCTGGCAGCGGGCCGTTCGACCCGCATGGGCAGCCGCAACAAGCTGCTCATTCCACTGGCGGGGAAGCCTATGGTGCGCCACGTGGTCGAAGCGGCGAAGGCAAGCCGCCTTGCCCGGGTAATCGTGGTGACCGGTCATGATGCTGAGGCCGTGCGTGAGGCGGTTGCCGGTCTTGACGTGGCCTTCATACACAATCCTGATTATGCCGAAGGCCTGTCCACCTCGCTCAAGGCCGGCATCCGCGCCGTGTCCGAGGAAGATGACGCTGCGCTGATCTGCCTTGGCGACATGCCGCTCGTGACCACCGCCGACATCAACCGGCTGATCGCGGCCTTCAACCCAGCCGAGGGCCGCGCCATCTGCATAGCCACCGTGGCCGGCAAGCGCGGTAATCCTGTACTATGGGGGGCGGATTTCTTCTCCCGCATCGAACAGCTGACCGGCGACATGGGCGCCCGTCAGATCATGAGCGACTATCCCGAAGCCATCTGCGAAGTGGCAATGACCGGGGAGGGAGCGCTCATCGACCTCGATACGCCAGAAGCCCTCGCCCATCACTTCCAGGGCGCCTGACGCATGCCAGAGTGGCTTGTGCCAGCCGTTCCTGCCTGAGGCAGAGGCGGTGCCGGCGCTCCGGCGACACCCGGTCGCCGCCCCGAGCCCATCCTGGGCTGCTGCCATCCGCCCTAGATCAGCCCCAGCGTGCGGAAGCTTGCATGCCCCTCGCGGCCGACGATGATATGGTCATGCACCACGATGCCGAGCTTGGATGCGGCTTCGACGATGAACTTTGTCATGTCGATATCGGCCCGGGAAGGTGTCGGGTCGCCGCTCGGATGGTTGTGACACAGGATAATGCCGCTGGCGGCAAGATCGAGCGCCCGCTTGATGACTTCCCTTGGATAGACCGGCGTATGGTCCACGGTTCCACGCTGTTGCACTTCATCGGCAATCAGCCGGTTCTTCTTGTCGAGGAACAGGATGCGGAACTGTTCTCGGTCCTCGAAGGCCATGGCCGAGCGGCAATATTTGATGACCGTCGACCAGGATGACAGCACTGGCCGCTCGCTCGCCGTCACCAGCTGCATGCGCAGCGCAGCAGCCTGTAGCACCTTGAGGTCGAAGGCAACGGCGGGGCCGACGCCAGGTACTTCCATGAGCCGCTCCGGTTTTGCTCCGATCACCGCGGCAAAGCTGCCGAATTTCTCGATCAGCGCCTTGGCGACGGGCTTGGTGTCCCGTCGTGGCATGTAGCGGAAGAGGAGGAGTTCCAGCAGCTCGTAATCGGCAAGACTGTCCGGCCCTCGGGTCCTGAACCGCTCCCTTAACCGCTCGCGATGCCCAGCATAATGCGGCGCCGGTCGCTCAATCTCCGTTTGCTCCTCAGCCATCCCTCGCGCGCCCCCACGCAAATTCCGGCGGGGCGGGAAGGCGGCTCCCGGCCCCCTGTTTCAGATATTATAGGGAGGACAATGCAGGCCTTTGGGGGAGAGTGTAAAGATCTCGCAACCGGTTTCGGTCACCCCGACCGCATGTTCGAACTGGGCCGACAGCGAACGATCGCGGGTAACGGCGGTCCAGCCGTCGGCCAAGATCTTCACATGTGGCCGGCCGAGATTGATCATCGGCTCGATTGTGAAGAACATGCCGGGCTTGAGCACCACACCCTCGCCGGGCTTGCCGTAGTGCAGGATGTTGGGCGTATCGTGGAACACGCGACCGAGGCCATGGCCGCAGAAATCGCGCACCACGCTGCAG
>Ga0182741_1000237_pt1 | contig 86257 bp, 85 predicted proteins | sample eDN5th37CBELigOP_FD_128874 | JGI IMG/M metagenome (GOLD analysis project Ga0182741, IMG submission 128874) | Enriched Organic Plus compost microbial communities from Emeryville, California, USA - eDNA 5th pass 37_C BE-Lig OP (version 2) (version 2) ...
CCTGCCCCCGCAACCAAAATCACATACAAAGCCCCGCAACAAAACGCGGGGCTTTTGTGTTTGTAGAGCTAAGATAGCTCCCCTCACCAACAAAAGCCGCACCCCAGACAACGCGCTGGACGCTGAAATCTCACCCTCACACAAGGACTTGAAGGTGGCGAAAAGGAATTGTTCTACTGAACCAGTTCCCCACGAGCGAAATAGATCCCAATTAATATCCTTCGAAACAGGATCACCATCCGCATTGCAACGTGAGCCGAATTGCATCGAACGGATGGCAAACGGGGCCGCTATTTGGCGTCGCGTCATATCACCGGCATCGAGCGTTGGGTCAGAGCGGCTCACTGATTACGTAGACTACGCATAATCCGGATAGAGCGGAAACGGTTGTTCGCCGGAATGGTATAAAACAGATTGCCGTTGCCTTGTGTGCCTTTCGGGTTCAAATATGCGTCACGTCTGTCATGCGGGAAGGGGCATCGGCTTTTCCGCATGATTGATCATTTCATTCATGGAGATGCATCATGCATTATTCTGCAGCGGCCGACCGTTATCAATCGGATATGATCTATCGCCGCACCGGCCGAAGCGGCATTGATCTGCCAGCGATTTCGCTTGGCCTCTGGCATAATTTCGGCGGACGGGATGTCTATGAAAACGGTCGCGCAATCCTGCGCCGGGCGTTCGATCTGGGCGTGACGCATTTCGACCTGGCAAACAATTATGGGCCGCCGCCCGGATCGGCGGAAGAAAACTTCGGCCGTATCATGGCCAGTGATTTTCGGCCCTATCGCGACGAGATGATCATCTCTTCAAAAGCCGGCTGGGAGATGTGGCCAGGACCATATGGCGGGATTGGCGGCAGCCGCAAATATCTGATCGCCAGTCTCGACCAGTCGTTGAAGCGCATGGGGCTCGACTATGTCGACATTTTCTATTCTCACCGTGTCGACGCCACGACCCCGCTTGAAGAGACGATGGGAGCGCTCGCACATTTGCACCGACAGGGCAAGGCGCTTTATGTGGGTATTTCCAGCTATTCGCCGGAACTGACGCTGAAGGCAGCGGCGATCCTGAAGGAAGAGCGCGTGCCGCTTTTCATCCATCAGCCCAATTACAATATGTTCAATCGCTGGATCGAAAATGGCTTGCTCGATACGCTGGAGGGGCTGGGTACCGGGTGCATCGTCTTTTCGCCGCTCGCTCAAGGATTGCTGACATCCCGCTACCTGAACGGAATTCCCGAGGGCGCGCGAGCGAATCAGGGTGGTTCGCTGAAGGCCAGCGCACAGAACGAAGAACTGCTGGGCCGCATCCGGGCGCTGAACGCCATTGCGGAACGTCGCGGCCAGACATTGGCTCAGATGGCCATCGCCTGGACGCTGCGAGACCCGCGCGTCACTTCTTCGCTAATCGGGGCAAGTTCGGTAGCACAGCTTGAAAATTCACTGGGTGCCCTGAAGGGTCTGGAATTTAGCGCCGCGGAACTGGCAGAAATTGACCAATATGCGCATGACGGCGGAACCGACTGGTGGAAGAGTTCGACTTCGCTTTGATGTGTTAACGAAGAGCGTGATAAAGGCCGTGCGCTCAGTGTGCGGCCTTTCGCGTGAATGGATGAATGCAATTCACGTGGGGTGACGGAATTGCTATAGGCCAACGGGGGCAAGGCAGTTGCCGTAGGAGCCTTTTGGGGAAAAAGAATTGGCCATGTCGCTGCGGTCGATAAAGGGCAGTTTGAAATATCCGCTGATCCGTGGGGGACTGGAGGCTATCGCCTTTTCCGGTGCGGCGGCGCTTTTCCCTTCTGCCGCCGGACGCGGTGTGGTCTTCACGATGCACCACGTCAAACCGGAAGAAGCGACAGACAGGCTGGATCCCAACGCAATACTTTCGATTACGCCGCAGACGCTCGAATTGGCGATAGAAGCATCGCTGGAAGCAGGCCTTGTGCCCGTTCACCTGCACGATTTGCCGAACCTGCTTTCCGAACCGGATAACGGACGGAAATATGTCGCCTTCACGCTGGATGACGGCTATCGCAACAATGCCGAATTTGCGGCCCCCGTATTTGCCCGGTACGATATTCCCTACACGATTTTCATCACAACCGGCTTTGTGGAACGCAAGCGATCCATGTGGTGGAGAACCAGTGCCGCATTGGTGATGGAAGCCGACTGTTTCCAGTTCGACTTTGGAAACGGCGCTGTCGATGTCCGTTCGAAAAGCCATAGCCAGAAATCAGCGGCCTTTGCCCGGCTTGTCCGGTTCGTGCAATGTTTCGAAGAAGATGAAGCAGTAGCCCGCCTTGACAAGGCCGCGAAGATGGCGGGGATTGACGCAATTTCTCTTGTCGATGAATCGGTGATGAGCCCCTCGGAACTGCACGACTTGGCGCGCAATCCGCTTGTGCACCTTGGAGTGCACACGGTCACTCATGTCAACCTGCGTCGTGTCGATGACGACAGGCTGGCAAGGGAGATCGCTGATTCGACTGCCTCTGTTGAACGCTATGCCGGCTACAGGTCGCGATCCTTCGCTTATCCGTATGGCTGGAAGACGGCAGTCGGTGAGCGGGAAATCAATGCCGTCGCAAAAGCTGGCTTCGATGCGGGAGTAACCACACAGCCGGGCGTGCTGCAGCGGGCTGGCAGGATGCCGGTCACGGCTATTCCGCGTATTTCCCTCAATGGCTATTTTCAGAAGAAACGCTATATAAAGGCGCTCCTTACCGGGCTGCCGTTTAAGCTGATCTAAAGCGGTTCCAGTTTCAACGGAATCGTTAGAACCGCTCTATCTATTTGTTTTTCTGCAGCATTTCCGAACGCAAAACCGTTTCACACTTTTGCTGGAAATGTTCTGGCTGAAATCAAATGACACGGTGCCCTGAAACACGAAAGGCCGCCTGTCGGCAGCCTTCGTAAAACCTGATTTGAGTGACTGGAGCGGGCGAAGGGATTCGAACCCTCGACCCCAACCTTGGCAAGGTTGTGCTCTACCCCTGAGCTACACCCGCTCGCGCCAGTCATTCCGGAACCGTTCGTTTCCGTCAGGCAGGCGCTATATGGACCAACGCTTCGGAGATTGCAACAGGGAAATTTGCTTCTTTGTGCAAGATATTTGCGGTTTTTCCCAAAGCTGTGGATGAAATCAGCGCGCATGGCGGAAGTGCCTGCGCGCTGCTTGCACGGCTGCAGCGGGAACGGAACGTCAAACTGGCCGGATACCGCTATCATGCGCCATTTTCCGCCTGAACCGGCAGTTTCATCACATGCGCATATTTGCGCGGATTGAAGCTCAGATAAAGCGGGCAGATGCTTGCGACCAGAATGAGGTGCATGATCCAGCCCGATGCGAACGAACCGGTCAGGCCATGCAGGAACGCGGTGGCGACCGGACCGAGAGCGGCGATCAGAAAGCCGCCGCCCTGCATCATGGCGGTAAGTGCGCCTGCTTCGTCGGGCCTGGGCAGATGGTCGAGCGATGTAATCATCGCAAGGGCGAAGCTGCCGCCGAGACCTGCGCCGCAGATGGCGGACCAGAAAAACGGGGAAAAGTGCGGCGCAAAGGCAAGGCCAGCGAAGCCGACCGCCTGCATGGCCAATGTCAGCAGCAGGAAGGGGCGGCGGTCGGTGCCGCGGCGGGCGAGCAGAGGCAGTCCGAATGCCGCGAGCGCCTGCGCGACTGCCATTGCCGCGACGAGATCGCCGGTGGTGGAGGCAGCAAGACCGAGCGACTGGTAATAGGGAGCGAGCCACGCAACCATGGATGAATAACCGGCATTGACCAGACCGAAAGCAGCCATGAGCACCCAGGTGCGTGGGCGGCGCAGCAGATGACCGGTTATTCCGGTTTTTTTGCCGGAGGATGATGTTTCGCGGAGAATGGGAATTGCGGTCAGCAGGGCCAGTATTGCGGGGATTGCAAGAACGCCAAGGGCTAGCCGCCAGTTATGCTGGCTTCCCGCAAGCCATGGTGTCAGCCGCGCGCCGAGTGCGCCGCCCGCCATGATCATGGCTGAGTAGAGCCCCGTGACTGGGGCAATGCTCGACGGGAAGCTGGCCTTGATGAGGCCGGGCATCAAGGCCTGAATCATCGCCACGCCTGCGCCGCACAAGACGGCGGTCAGCACCAGCGAAACGCCGTCCGGCACGAAGCCGCGCAGAAGGGAGCCTGCTGCAAGAATGGCAAGCGCTGCGAACATGCTGCGCCGGGTGCCGAACAGCGACTGGATGCGCGGGGTTGCAAAAGCGCCGAGCCCCATCAGCATCATGGGCAGGAAGGTGAGCAGGGACAGCGCACCGAAGCCCATGCCTGTATCGGCTGCGATAGCCGAAAGCACTGGTCCCGGCGCGGTGAGGAACGGACGGAGATTGAGGCCGATCAGGACGACAAGCGCGAGGAGGGCAAAGCTCGGAGCGCGCCCGCTGCCCGCGGCCGCGTGGTTGGTGGTCTGCATGTCTCAGGCGCCTGCCTTGTTCTTGCTTTCCCAGGCTGCGTAGAGTTCAGGATCATTTTGCCGTGGGGAGTGCTCAAAGCTGATGCCGGTTTGTTCGTTGATCGGCTTGGCGAGTTCAGCGGCGATTTTCGCGGTTGAAAGGCCGAACGGTTCGGCCTGCTCGTTGGAATAGGCAAAACGGATTTTCTCGACGCCCGCCATGCGCACCGCGGCGAAGCACATGGGGCAGGGCTGGCCGCTGGCATAGACTTCGCAGCCATCGAGACGCGGTGATTGCAACGCCTTGCCTGCCGCGCGCAATGCCAGCAATTCAGCATGGGCGGTCGGGTCGCAATCGGCCTGCATCCGATTGACGCCGGTTGCGATGATGTTGCCGTCCTTGACGACCACTGCGCCGAACGGGCGTCCACCTTCTTCAACATTATCGAAGGCGAGCTTTATGGCCTGATCGAGAAATGTGTTGTCGCTGCTCATTTCGCGCCTGCCTTTTCCAGTAGTGCCACCATCGGCGCATAGCCGCGGCTGCGGGCGTGTTGAAGCGGCGTTACGCCATCATTATCTGCCAGATTGACGTCGGCACCGGCATCGATGAGCAGCTTGACGATCTCGACATGGCGCTGGCCGCCATCGCCCAGCATGATGGCTTCAAGAAGCGCCGTCCAGCCAAGATTGTTGACGTGATCGACCTTGACGCCAGCCTCGATCAGAGTGCGCACGGTTTCGACATGCCCGCGTTCGCAGGCTGGAATGAGCGCCGTTCCGCCATAGCGGTTGGTGCTTTTGAGGTCCGCGCCATGTGCAAGTGTCATCTTGAGAATTTCAAGGTGCCCGCGTGCGCCCGCATAAAGGTAGGGACTGTCCTTGATGGCATCCTTGGCATTGACGTCGGCACCAGCGTCGATCAGTGCGCGAGCGACATCGACATGGTTGGCGTGAGTTGCGGCAAGAAGCGCCGTCTCTCCGTTTCTGCCACGCGCTTCCAGATCCGCTCCAGCCTTGATGGCTGCGTTGACCGAGGCAAGGTCACCGGCTGCCGCGGCTTGAAGAAGAGAAGTTTCGGCATGGGCGGCGGCATGGTGGCCGGGCAATATCGGTTCGGTCATGACTATGGTCCCTGCAATCAATGCCAAGGCACTCAAGCTGAATATTGTTTGACGCATCGGCTGGTTCTCCTGCTTGTTGCATTCATACAAGCGGAGTGACATATTTGGAAATTAAATGTTGAACTGGCTTCCAGTGGCTCTATGAATACTTCTTTCAATCTCGATCTTTTGCGGGCCTTCGTGGCTGTTGTCGACAGCCGCAGTTTCACGGTAGCGGCCTTGCAACTGCATTCGACACAATCGACCGTGAGTCAGAAGATTATCCGGCTGGAAGAAGCTGCCGGGCAGGCGCTTCTGGAACGTGCCCGGCATGATGTGCGACCGACCGATGCGGGCGAAAAGCTGCTGGGCTATGCCCGCCGCATATTGCACCTGCATGACGAGGCCACAGCCGCAATGACCGGCACGGCGCTCGCCGCCGTGTTCCGCCTCGGCCTGCCGGAAGATTTCGCCTCGCGGCTGGTGACGCCTGCTCTGGCGCGTTTCATGCGCGCCCACCCAAATACGAAACTCGAAGTGACAAGCGGCCTCAGCCGTGATTTGCAGAAAGGGTTCGAGACCGGCGAGTTCGATCTTGTCATGGTGAAGCAGAAGCGTGGCGAAACGGTCGGGACGATGCGCTGGCCGGAACCGCTTTCATGGTTTGATAGTGCCAGTTTTCCCGTATCGCATGTCGATCCGCTGCCGCTTGTCGCGTTCCCGCCGAACGGCCTTTACCGCAGCGACATGATGGAAGCTCTCGACCGGATGGGCAGGCGCTGGCATGTGGTTTTCACCAGCTCCAGCCTGGCAAGTATCCAGAGCGCGGTTGCCGAGGGGCTGGGCGTCAGCCTGCTGCCGACCCGGGTGGCATTGCCCGGTCATCGTGTCGTGCCTGCCGCAGCGGGGTTGCCGTCCGTCGAGCCGATGGAAATCGTCATTCGTCACATGGACAATGGACCCGAACAGATCCGCCAACTCGCTGCAATGCTGGCGGAAATCGTTGGCGAGTGAGGTATCTTCGGATGGGTTGCCCGGCGCTATTTCGAGGCGCTTTGATAGTTTGCATCGTTTCAAGCGCCATTTACGAAATTTCCGGTCTTTTCATTCCAGCTTAATTTCTGAAAAGCAAATTGGTTTTCAGATTGACTGATTTTGTATCCAGGATATTGTGTCCAGAAAAGTTGGGAGGCTTTTCGATTGGCGGCTTTTGAATGGCGCAGTCAGACCCGTTTGCTGGACGAAGTGGCAGAGGCGCTTCGCGAGCGAATTTATGCGGGTGATTACGCGCCGGGCGCGATACTCAGGCAGGAACATATCGCGGCCGAGTTCGGCATCAGCCGCACGCCGTTGCGCGAAGCCTTGCGTGTTCTGGAGCGTGACGGGCTGGTCATTCACCTGCCGGGGCGGGGCGTGCGCGTCGCTTCTGCTGATCTTACCCGCCTGATCGACGCCTATGCGGTGCGTGAAGTGCTGGATGGGGTCGCGGCGCGTTTTGCCGCCGAACGGGCGACGGAAACGGATATCGCAAAGCTGCGCGCGCATGTTGTGGGGCAGGGCGCGGTTGTCGATCCGTGGGACCCGAAGGCCTATACCCAATCCAATGTCGATTTTCATATGGCGGTGATGAACACGGCGGGCAATGCTTCGCTGATTGCCTTCGTGCCGCTGTTGCGCATGACATCGCAGGTTTTTGCGCCGTCCTTTTCGCTGTCGGTTGATCGGGCGCGCGATGCAATCCGCGAGCATGGAGCCATCGTCGAGGCCATCGCTTCGCGTGACGGTGAGGAGGCCGAGCGGCTGGCGCGGGCCCATATCCGCGCAACCACGGCAAGACTGGAGGCGGGAATGCCGCTTCGGGAGAACGAAAATGAAGCATGAGAACAAGACGGGAGGAGCCGGCTTGCTCCGTTATGGCAATTTCATCGCGGGCCAGTGGCAGGATGCCGTTGGCGGCGAGCATATCACGCTCAAAAACCCGTCCGATGGCAGCGATCTGGCGCTGATTGCGCGCGGCGCCAAGGCCGATATCGACCTGGCGGTAGCTGCGGCCCGCAGCGCGCTTTCGGGCGACTGGGGCAGGCTGACGGCGACCGAGCGTGGCCGCGTGCTGCATCGCATTTCGGAAGAGGTCTTGAAGAATATCGACCTCCTGACCGATCTGGAATCGAAGGATGTCGGCAAGCCGGTCACGCAGGCTCGTGCCGATGTGGTGGCGCTGGCGCGTTACCTTGAGTTTTACGGCGCCTCCGCCGACAAGGTGCATGGCGATACGCTGCCCTATCAGAACGGCTTCACGGTCCTGTCGATCTATGAGCCGCATGGTGTCACGGGCCATATCATTCCGTGGAACTATCCGATGCAGATTCTGGGGCGCAGCCTTGGTGCGGCACTGGCAATGGGCAATGCAGCCGTGGTGAAGCCTGCCGAAGAAGCCTGCCTCACGATCCTCGAATTTGCGAAGATCGCCGAAAAGGCGGGCTTGCCGAAGGGCGCGCTGAACGTGGTGACGGGGCTTGGCGCGGAAGCCGGTGCGGCGCTTTCCGAACATCCTGACGTCAATCACATCTCATTTACCGGATCGGTGCGCACGGGCGAGGCGGTGCAGGCGGCGGCGGCGAAGAACACCGTGCCGGTGACGCTGGAACTCGGCGGAAAATCGCCGCAGATCGTCTTCGCTGATGCCGATCTCGACCGTGCCTTGCCGTTTCTGGTCAACGCAGGCATCCAGAATGCCGGTCAGACCTGCTCGGCCTCTTCGCGCATTCTGGTCGAGCGCAGCATTTATGAGGAAGTCGTCGCCCGCATGAGCGAGCGCTACCGCGCATTGAAGGTTGGTCCGGCCAGCGCCGACCTGTCTGTCGGCCCGGTTGTTTCGCAGCGCCAGAAGGCGATTGTCGATGGCTATCTCGATCTGGCGAAGGAAAGCGGCTTGGCCATCGCCGCGCAAGGGGTGCTCGCAGAAGATGCGCCCGAAGGCGGGGCCTATGTCCTGCCGACGCTGATCCGCGACGTGCCTGCCGATCATCGTCTGGCGCAGGAAGAAATATTTGGTCCGGTGCAGGTTATCCTGCCTTTCGACACGGAAGAGGAAGCCATCGCCATTGCCAATGGTACATCCTATGGCCTCGTTTGCGGTATCTGGACGAATGATGGCGGACGCCAATTCCGCCTGGCCCGCGCCATCCATTCCGGTCAGGTCTTCATCAATAATTATGGCGCTGGCGGCGGCATCGAGCTGCCGTTCGGCGGCGTGAAAAAATCCGGCCATGGCCGTGAGAAGGGTTTCGAGGCGCTCTATGGATTCGCCTCGCTGAAGACGATTTCTGTATATCATGGTTAGGGTAAAGCACGATGTCGCTTGAAGGTAAGGTCGCGCTCATCACGGGAGCAGGTTCGGGGTTTGGCGAAGGCATGGCAAAGCGCTTTGCCGATGGCGGCGCAAAGGTCGTCATCGTTGACCGCGACGAGGCGGGCGCGAAACGCGTTGCGGGTGAAATTGGCGATGCGGCGCTGGCCGTTGCTGCCGATATCTCCAAGGAAAGTGATGTGGATGCGGCGGTGGAAGCTGCCCTGTCGAAATTCGGCAAGGTCGATATTCTGATCAACAATGCCGGGATCGGTCACAAGCCGCAAAATGCCGAACTGGTGGAGCCGGAAGAGTTCGACCGCATTCTCGGCGTCAATGTGCGCGGCGTTTATCTGATGACGCGCAAGCTCATTCCGCATTTCAAGAGTAACAGTGAGGGCGTAATTCTCAACGTCGCTTCGACCGGAGCCGGGCGTCCGCGTCCGAATCTTGCCTGGTACAATGCCACAAAGGGCTGGGTCGTGTCGGTCACGAAGGCGCTGGCCATCGAACTTGCGCCCGCGAAAATTCGCGTTGTGGCGCTTAATCCGGTTGCCGGTGAAACGCCGCTGCTCACCACCTTCATGGGTGAGGACACCGAGGAAATCCGCAAAAAATTCCGCGATTCCATCCCGATGGGCCGCCTGTTGAAACCCGACGATCTGGCTGAAGCTGCGGCTTTCCTTTGCTCGCCCGCTGCCTCTATGATTACAGGGGTTGCGCTCGACGTGGATGGCGGGCGCTCGATTTAAATAAAGAAGGAAACAGGGGAACCATGGGTAAGCTGCTGAAAGCCGGGCTGGTCACAGCCGCGATGCTGGCATCGATCAACGGTGCTTTTGCGAAAGATACGCTGGTGGTCGGCGAAGTGCTGGAGCCGCCGGGCCTCGATCCGACCGCCAACGCCGCCGCCGGTATCCGGCAGGTTACCTATGCGAACCTTTATGAAGGTCTGGTTCGGATTGTCGAGGACGGCACGGTGAAGCCGCTTCTGGCTGAAAGCTGGACCGTCTCCGACGACAAGAAAACCTATACGTTCAAGCTGCGTTCCGGCGTGAAGTTCCATGACGGCACGCCGTTCGACTGCTCGGTCGTGAAATTCTCCTATGAGCGCGCGGTGGCGCCCGATTCCACCAATGCGCAAAAGGGCTTGTTCGAGCCGATTGCAAGCACGGAATGTCCTGATCCGGCGACCGCCGTCGTTACGCTGAAGCGCCCGACCTCGAACTTCCTGTTCAATATGGGCTGGGGCGATGCGGTGATGGTCGCGCCGAATTCGGCAGCGGAGAACAAGACCAAGCCGGTGGGTACAGGTCCATTCAAGTTCAAGCGCTGGGTGCAGGGCGACCGCGTGGAGCTGGAGCGTAACCCGGATTACTGGGGCGAGCCTGCGAAGCTTTCCGCCGTCACGTTCCGCTTTGTGAGCGATCCGTCGGCTGCTGCCGCTGCCATCCTTGCCGGTGACATCGATGTCTTCCCGATGTTCCAGGCACCGGAACTGATCAGCCGCTTCAAGAGCGACGACAAGTTGCAGGTTGAAGTGGGCGATACGGCGGGCAAGGTTCTGCTGTCGCTCAACAATGCCAAGGCTCCGTTCGACAATGTGAAGGTGCGTCAGGCGCTGGCCCATGCCATCGACAGCAAGGCGCTGATCGAAGGCGTTTATTCCGGCTTCGGCACGCCGATCGGCTCGCATTATGCGCCAGTCGATCCGGGCTATGTCGATCTCTCGCAGTCCTATCCGTATGATCCGGCGAAGGCGAAGCAGTTGCTGGAAGAAGCAGGCGTTCCGGCAGGCACGTCAATCACCATCACGCTTCCGCCACCGGCCTATGCGCGACGCGGCGGCGAGATCATCGCGGCCATGCTGGCGGAAGTTGGCATTCAGGCCAATCTCGTCCCGATCGAGTTCGCCCAGTGGCTGGATCAGGTGTTCAAGCGGTCGGATTTCGACGCGACGATCATCGCGCACACGGAAGCGCGCGATCTCGATATCTACGCCCGCGACAAATATTACTTCAACTATCAGAACCCGGAATACAAGGCGCTCTACAAGGCTTACGCAGAGGCCGGAAGCGACGAGGAACAGCTCGAACTCGTAAAGAAGCTGCAGGAAAAGCTTGCCGCTGACGAACCGAACGTCTTCCTCTATGCGCTGCCGAAAATCGGCGTGTGGAACAAGAACGTAAAGGGCCTGTGGAAGAACATGCCGATCCCGGCTGACGATCTGACGCAAGCCTATTGGGCCGAATAAAACATCCGCCCCGGCGCTTTTGCAAAGGGGCGGACAACACCATGAATGGCTGTACGTCCCATAAAGACAAGGGGAGGGTGTGCGGCGAATTGGAATGTGAAAAGCGGATATCCGTCTTTTCAAGGAGGTCGTTTTGCTGGCTTATATATCCGGGCGACTGGTTTCGCTCCTGCTTACGACGCTTGCGGCTTCCGTCATCGTCTTTCTGCTCATGCAGGTGCTGCCGGGCGATCCGGCAGCGGTGATCCTGGGTATCAATGCGCAGCCTGAAACATTGGCCGCGCTTCACAAACAGCTTGGTCTCGATCAGCCGCTCTGGTGGCGCTATCTCACATGGATTGGCGGCTTTCTGAAAGGTGATTTCGGCACCAGCTACACCTATTCCGTGCCGATCAGTGAATTGCTCGGGCCGCGCATCATGGTCACGCTGCCGTTGGCGCTTCTGTCGATGGTGCTGTCGGTCGCGGTTGCCATTCCGGTCGGCGTCTATGCGGCGTCCAAGCGCGGCAAGACCGGCGATGTGCTCTCCATGGGCGTGGCGCAGGTCGGTGTCGCGATCCCGAATTTCTGGCTCGGCCTGCTTCTGATCCTGCTCTTCGCCTTGCAGCTTGGCTGGTTTCCGGCTTCGGGTTTCGCGGGCTGGGAAGGCGGGTTCTGGAACGGCATCCGTTCGCTGTTCCTCCCCGCATTGGCGCTGGCCCTGCCGCTTGCCGCCATTCTGGCCCGCGTCACCCGATCCGCCGTCATCGAAACCTTGGGTGAGGATTTCGTGCGGACCGCGCGCGCCAAGGGCCTGACGCGCAAGGCCGCGCTCTGGCGTCATGCGGTGCCCAATGCGCTGATCCCTGTTGTCACCATCATCGGCCTGCAATTTTCCTTTCTGCTGGCAGGAACCATCATCATCGAAAACGTCTTCAATCTGCCCGGCCTTGGACGGCTGGTGTTTCAGGCCATTGCGCAGCGCGATCTCGTGACCGTGCAGTCGCTGGTGACGCTGCTGGCGGCTTCCGTGATCGCGGTCAATTTCGTTGTCGATCTGGTCTATGGCTTTATCGACCCGCGCCTTTCGACGGGAGGCAGCCGATGAGCGAGGCGCAGGCTTTCCCCAAACCGGGCATATTCAAAACGATATTGACCAGCCGCAGTCTGGCCGTCGGCTCGCTCATCACGATCATTCTGATCGCGATGGCCGTCATCTCCTATGTCTGGACACCTTATTCGCCGACGGCGATGAACTTCCGCGACAAGTTGCAGGGGCCGAGCTTCAATCATCTGTTCGGTACGGATAATTTTGGACGCGACGTGTTTTCCATGATCATGGTCGGCGCACGCAATTCCATCGCCGTGTCGATCATCGCGGTGCTGGTTGGGGCCGGTATCGGTATTCCACTCGGGTCGCTTGCGGCGGCGCGTGGCGGGCTGATCGATGGTTTCGTCATGCGCATGACCGATCTCGCCTTCGCGTTTCCAGCGCTTCTTACTGCTGTCATCATTACCGCCATTTTCGGGCCCGGCGCTGTCAATGCGATGATCGCCATCGGCATTTTCAACATCCCGGTTTTTGCCCGCGTGACGCGCGGCGCATCGCTCGGCCTTTGGAAGCGCGAATATGTGCAGGCGGCGCGTTGTGCGGGGCGCGGCGATATTTCGATCACGCTTTTGCATGTGCTGCCCAATATCAACCATGTGCTGATCGTGCAGGCGACGATCCAGTTCGCCCTCGCCATCGTTGCGGAAGCGGGCCTGTCCTATGTGGGGCTTGGCACCCAGCCGCCGATGCCGAGCTGGGGCAAGATGCTCAACGATGCACAGACTTTCATCTACGACGCGCCATGGCTCGCCATTTTCCCCGGCCTTGCCATCACGCTCGCCGTGCTTGGCCTCAACATGCTGGGTGACGGATTGCGCGATGTGCTCGATCCGCGCGTCAGGAGGCAGAGATGACAACACCTTTGCTTGAAATGGACGCTATGTCCGTCGAACTGCCGATCGGTCTCAAGGTCGCCGATATCGTGTCCGACATTACCCTGACGCTCAATCGCGGCGAGCGCCTCGGCGTCGTGGGGGAATCCGGCAGCGGCAAGTCGATCACCGCTCTTGCCGCCATGGGCCTGCTGCCCGACCGGATGCGTGTGCGCGGTCGCTTGCGCTTCGACGGCGAGGATCTGGCGAACAAGCCTGAAGCGGAACTCTGCAAGATGCGCGGGCGGCGCATGGCGATGATCTTTCAGGAGCCGATGACGGCGCTCAATCCGGTCAAGTCCATCGGCGCTCAGATCGCCGAAGGCCGCCGCCTGCATCTTGGCGAAAGCCGCGCCGATGCGGAGCGTGAAGCGCGCCGGCTGCTTGATCGTGTCGGCTTGCCTGCGCCGCGCTTCGATCTCGATCTTTATCCGCACCAGCTTTCCGGCGGGCAGCGCCAGCGCGTGATGATCGCCATGGCGATTGCCTGCGAGCCGGACCTGCTGATCGCCGATGAGCCGACAACGGCGCTCGATGTAACCGTGCAGGCGCAGATTCTCGACCTGATGGACGAGCTGATCGATGAAACCGGCACGGCACTGATGCTCATCACCCATGACCTTGGGGTGGTTTCGGAAATGACCGACCGCATCGCCGTGATGTATGCGGGCCGCATCGTCGAGACCGGACGCACGGAAGCGGTGTTCAATCGCATGGCGCATCCGTATGCGCGGGGGCTGTTCCAGGCTTCTCCCCATGGTGCCGCGCTGGTGCGCAGCCACGGCACGGGGCGCCAGCGGCTTGCCGCCATTCCAGGTGTCGTGCCGGACCCGCTGGCGCGTCCGCCTTATTGCACCTTTGCCGACCGCTGCGCATTCGTGCAGGACGATTGCCGCAAGGCGATACCGGGGCTGGATCTGATCGGGGAGAACGAGGGGATTGCGCATCGCGCCGCCTGTATCCACCCGCGCGACGGCGAGGTGCTGGCATGAGCAACATGATCTTGCAGGTGCGCGATGTGGTGCGCGAATACCAGCTTCCGCGTGCGTCGTTTTTTTCCAAGCCCGGCGCATTGCGGGTGTTGCATGGTGTGAATGTCGAGATCGAAGCCGGGCAAAGCCTTGGCATCGTGGGTGAAAGTGGCTCCGGCAAATCCACGCTGGCGCGCGCCGTGATGGGGCTGGAGCGTCCGCAATCCGGACAGGTCCTCATCAATGGGCAGGATATCTATGCGCTTGATCGCGCCGGCTTGCGTGAGGCGCGCAAGGGCTTTCAGGCGATCTTTCAGGACCCTTACGGCTCGCTCGATCCGCGCCATACGGTCAAGCGCATCATTGCCGAGCCGATTGTATCGCTGGAAAGCGGCACGAGCGCCAAAGACCGCGACGACCGCGTGGCTGAAGTGCTGGAAGCTGTTGGCTTGCCGAAATCATCGGCGGAAAAATATCCGCACGAGTTTTCCGGCGGGCAGCGCCAGCGCATTGCCATTGCGCGTGCGCTCATCACCAGACCGGCGCTAATCGTCGCGGACGAACCGGTGTCGGCGCTCGACGTTTCCATTCAGGCGCAGGTCTTGAACCTGATGATGGATTTGCAGGAAAAGTTCGGCCTTTCCTATCTGTTCATCAGCCATGATCTGGGTGTCGTGCGCGCCATCACCGACCGCGTGGCCGTGATCTATCGCGGCAATATTGTCGAGCAGGGGCCGACGAATGAAGTCTTCGACAATCCGCGCCATGACTATACCCGGGCGCTGGTCGATGCCGTGCCGAAGCCGTTTTCGGGTCGCCGCAAGCGCGTACGGCCCTCAAGCTACACACTGAAATTGCCTGAGTGATTTGAGGAATCCCTATGTCGAATCTTGCCGATTTGTCAGCCGTCGAACTCGTGTCCGCCTATAAGGCGAAGTCGCTGTCGCCGGTCGAAGTCACGGAAGCGGTCATCGCCCGTATCGAAGCCTATGAGCCGAAGCTGAATGCGCTTTGGGCCTATGATCCGGATGCGGCGCGGGCGGCAGCGAAAGCCTCCGAAGCACGCTGGTCGAAGGGTGAGCCTGCCGGTCCCATCGATGGTGTGCCGCTGACGATCAAGGAGAATATCGCCACCGAAGGAACGCCAGTGCCGCTCGGCTGCGCTGCGCTGCCGCTAAAGCCTGCCGCCGCCGACGCTCCGCCTGCGGCGCGCAGCCGTGAGGCTGGCGGCGTGTTGCTGGCCAAGACGACCATGCCTGATCTCGGCATGTTGTCTTCGGGCCTGTCGAGCTTTCACAAGCTGGCGCGCAATCCGTGGGACTTGAACACCAATCCGGGCGGATCCAGCGCGGGAGCGGGAAGTGCGGCTGCCGCCGGTTACGGTCCCTTGCATATCGGCACGGATATTGGCGGTTCCATCCGCCTGCCTGCGGGCTGGTGCGGTCTCGTCGGACTGAAGCCCTCCTTCGGGCGCATTCCCATCGATCCGCCGTTTCTTGGTCGCGTGGCCGGGCCGATGACCCGCACTGTCGCCGACAGCGCGCTTTACATGTCGGTGCTGTCGCGGCCCGACCGCCGCGACGCCATGAGCCTGCCTTATCAGGACATCGACTGGATGGACCTCAATATCGACGTCAAGGGCCTGAAGATCGGCCTGTGGCTCGATGCCGGTTTTGGCGAACCGACCGGGGATGAAACCCGCGCCGCCGTTGAAGCAGCCGCGAAAGCATTTGCCGATGCGGGCGCGATCATCGAACCGGTTGCGCCGTTCCTGAACCGCACCATGATTGACGGTCTGGATCGGTTCTGGCGCGCGCGCTCCTGGTCGGACATCAAGAAGATGACGCCGGAAAACCGGGCGAAAATCCTGCCTTACATCTATCAATGGACCGAAACCGCCGAAGGGCTTTCCGGCGAGGAAGTCTATCTCGGTTTTGCCCAGATGGACGCCATGCGCAATGCCGCGCTCGCGGCTTCCAAGGGCTTCGATTTCATCATTTCGCCGACCGCGCCGATGCCGACCTATCCGGCGGAATGGGCCTCTCCAGTCAACGATCCGCAGCGCCCGTTCGAGCACATTGCCTTTACGGTCGCGATGAACATGTCGGAACAGCCCGCGATTTCAATCAATTGCGGCTACACATCGAAGGGCCTGCCCATCGGCTTGCAGATTTTCGGCCAGCGTTTCGACGATCTGGGCGTGTTGCGCCTTGCAAGGGCTTATGAGGAGATGCGGCCGGTGCAACGCCCATGGCCCGTTATCGCGTGATCGCCAAATCCCGCCTCTCATCCTTCGAGACGGTAACCTTCGCTACGCTCAGGTCACCTCCTCAGGATGAGGGCGGCGCTGAATGCAGCCTCTTTACTTCTTCGCCCGCAGCGGCGCCCGTTCCTTGTAACGGTCCGTGGCAGTGAGCTTCTGGATCAGCGGGTCGGCGTCGCGCCAGCCATAAATCTCGGTGCGCAGATAGTCGAGTTCGGCTTCGAGTTCTTCTTCGCCGATTTCCGTCCACCATGATTTCGGGCGGCCGTCACTGCCGTCCGACCAGCGATAGCCGCGCGCCTTGAGGTGATCCTTCATTTCGAAAGGACTGTTTTCGGCATAGATGCGCATCCGCGCGCGCTGGCTTGCCTTCAGCAGTTCGGCAAAAGGCGTGGTCTCGCCTGACTGTTCCCTCAACACAGCGAGCAGAGCCTGGCAATCGTCTTCGGCCCTGTGGCCGTTGTGAAAATAGCCGCTCTGGCCGATCAGGTAGCCAAGCTTGGTGCCCTCAAAGCCGCGCGCGGTCCAGTCGATCTCCTTGACCGAACAGGCCCACGGCTTGCTGGCGAAGGCGATGGAAAAACGTTCCAGAAACGGGCGGTCGAAACCGGCATTATGCGCGATGATCAGGTCGGCTTCGGCGATGAGCGCGTCCAGCTTCTCGCGCGGGATTGTCTGTCCCTTCACCATTTCGTCGGTGATGCCGGTGATGCGGGTAATATCAGCCGGGATCGGCTTCGATGGCTGTTGCAGCGCGCCGAACGTGGCGCAGACATCGCCTATCGATCCGTCGTCCGCATAGCGAAAGGCCACTGCACCGATTTCGATGATTTCTTCCTGCGCCGGATTGAGGCCAGTTGTTTCCGTGTCGACGATAACGCCCAGACGCGGGAAGGCGACGCTGTCGGCATCGGAAACGGTCGGCGGCGGATCGAGCCGTTGCAGGATGCGGTAGCGCCCGCTTTCTTTCAGGCGCTTCACCATCTCCGCTTCATCGATGCTGGTTGCCTTGCCGGACCTGCTGCGTGCAGGGCGGAGTTCTGCCCGTTCCTCCCTTTCCCCGTGGGAAGGAGCAAAAAGGTCGAACTGATGGCGCATGTAACATCTCCGCAAGGGGAAACCGGATTTGGCAAAGAATGCCATTTTGCGGTGCTGCAACCAAGGCTGCAATCGTATAAGTAACAGGTAATCACCCTGCAAGGCGGCAGCAAGGCAGGGCGCGCGTCGGAGAGGGCATGAGGAGGGGACTTCGTGGCAGACTATGATTACTGCGTCATCGGCGGCGGCATTGTCGGGCTCGCGACAGCAAAAGCCATGCAGGAAGCCGAGCCGGGCGCAAGGATCATTCTGCTGGAGAAGGAAAGCGATTTCGCGCGGCATCAGACGGGGCACAATAGCGGCGTCATTCATGCCGGAATCTATTATCAGCCGGGTTCGTTGAAGGCGCAATTGTGCCGGGCGGGTGCGGAAGCCACGAAAGCCTTTTGCAGGCAATATTCCATCCCCTTCGAAACATGCGGCAAACTGCTGGTCGCGACCTCCACGCCAGAATTGGAGCGCATGGAGGCCCTGGCCAGACGTGCGGTCCAGAACGATATCGCGTTCCAGCATGTGGATCAGCAGGCGCTCCGCAAGGTCGAACCCGCGGTTGCAGGAGTGGGGGCGCTTCTCGTGCCTGCGACGGGCATTGTCGATTATGCGAGGGTATCGCGGGCCATGGCGGCCGAAATCGTCGAGCGCGGCGGTATCGTTCGGCTCAATTCGCCGGTGACCGCGATCCGGGAGGATGACACCGGCGTTGCGGTGACGGTGAATGGCGAAACCGTGCGTGCTTTCAAACTGGTTGCTTGTGCCGGATTGCAGTCGGACCGCATTGCGCGTCTTGCCGGGCTGGATATCCGTCACCGCATCGTGCCGTTTCGCGGCGAATACTACACCTTGCCGCAGTCGAAAGCGAATATCGTCAAGCATCTGATCTATCCCATTCCCGATCCCGACCTGCCGTTCCTCGGCATCCATTTGACGCGAACGATTGATGGCGGCGTTACTGTCGGCCCGAATGCGGTTCTGGGCTTTTCGCGCGAAGGTTATGACAAGGGCAGTTTCCGTGCGGGCGATGTTGCAGACATGGCGGCATTCCCCGGCTTCTGGAAGATGGCCGTGAAGAACTGGCGATCGGCACTGTCCGAGTTCGGTAATTCCGCGTCTCGCGCGCGCTATCTAAAGGAATGCCGGAAATATTGCCCGACGCTGGAGCTTTCCGATCTTGGTGCGCCGGGGGCCGGAATACGCGCGCAAGCCGTGCTTGATGACGGGACGCTGGTGCATGATTTTCTCTTCAGGGAAACGGAGAGAATGCTTCATGTTTGCAATGCGCCGTCACCTGCTGCGACATCTTCCATACCCATAGGTCGTATGATCGCGGAAAAGCTTCTGGGGATAAATCTCGGGGTAAAAACTGCGTGAAAGTAGCTTCGTGCTGAATGATGTTGTTTTCAGATGGTTTTTAGCAATCGCTTATACTCGAGATTGCTGCTTTAGGCTTTAGTGTTCATCAATATTACAAGCTATTAACTTGACTTTGCTCCCGGTTTGTAATTGCACATTACGTTCAATCTGAAATAGCGTTTTTTGCAATTTTATTTTCGACCGATCAGGGCCCGTTTGTGAAGTTTGTGCCGCCGCTTATAGTATTGCTGTTTGCAGTGACGATGTTGGGCATCTGGATGCTCGACACGAAGCGCAGGCATCTCTTGTTTTTCGGCCTCAGCTTTGCCTGTTTCGCCGTTGGGCTTCTGATTCCGATATCGCTGATCTCTGACAGCCTTATCCTGACGCTGCCGATAACCACAGCTCTCCATTTTACGGGCGGCTGGCTGCTTTGCGAAGGTGTGATGATGCGGATGGGCAAGCATTATTCGCGGCTTGCGCCACGCCTGATCGGGTTCGGTCTTCTGGCAGCCATGGTCTATTGCTACGCAAACGGCATGGGTTATGCGCGGATTGCGCCCGTGGTGCATCTGGCATTGGGAAGCCTGATGGCGGTGCTTTGCATTCAGGCGCGCGGTCTTGCCTATCGAAGCTTGATCGATCGCGTGCTGTTGGGTGCGTTGCTGCTGTTGACCGCGCATTTCTATGTACAGGCTGGAATGGCGATGGGGCTCCCCAATGAGATTGTCCGCCCCTCCGAACTGATGCGCTCGCGCTATTGGCAGGGCGTCATGATCTTCGGTTCCTTTGCCGGTGTGATCGCTGGCCTTGTCCTTCTGGCGGTGACGACTTCCGATGTGGTGCAGGAATTGCAGGCAGAGCGCGATACAGATCCGCTGACCGGCGTTTTCAACCGCCGCGGCCTGGAACGCCGGGCGCGCTTGCGTCTGGCCGAGCCCCAGCGCGGCGATCACGGGGTCATCATTGCCGATATCGATCACTTCAAGTCGATCAATGATGCACTGGGTCATGCGGCCGGCGACCAGGTTCTGGTCGAGTTTGCCCGTATCCTGCAAACCATCGCTGCCGATACAACGATTGTCGGGCGCATTGGCGGCGAAGAGTTTGTTCTTCTGGTCCGCGGCGATGCCGAAACATGCGAGAGGCTGGCCAACGTGCTTTGCGGACGCGTGGCCCGGCATCAGTTTCCGATGCTGCCTTCAGGCCGCCAGCTGACATGCAGTTTCGGTATCGCCATGGTGCGCGGCGGCGAGACAGTATGGGAAACAGCGGCACGGGCCGATCTCGCCCTGATGCGGGTCAAACATCGCGGTCGCAATCGGGTTGCGGTGGAGGGGCTGGAGTTTCCAAGCGCCAAGCAAGGCGCATTCCTTCTGACAGCCTGAACCCGTTCCCGCCGATCCGGTTTTCTTCATCCCGTAAAGGATTTGGTTACCATAATTGGCGATGCTGGAGATGACCTTCCAGTCACCGCCTTGCCATGTCTTGTTCGTCTTTTGCCGGACCGACATGCAAGGCGGTGCAGGGAAAGTTGTTTTCCACTCGGGTTGTATCATGGCGTGTGTAACAGAAGTGTATGGCTACGCGGCTCCGCGCAGCAGCAGCATCCGGCTTCCATTCGGTTTCAGGGGGCTGATACGCGTTGCGGCATTCGCGGCGACGGGCCTTGTGGCCGGAAGCTGGATGATGACCGCGCTCGGTACGCTGGAAACGGTAGTGCCGGCCTTTGCACCTGTGGCCCCGGTTATGCGCCGTGTCTCCCTGACCGCGCCGCAGGCACTTGCGGTCGTAGATCACAAGCTCGCACCGTCGCAGCGCATCCGGCGAGGCTTCATCGACGCCTATACCGCCGACACTGCCTATTCCAACCTCGACTGGCGCCGGAGCAAGGACGCGGATGATGCGCCAATCATCGCCGATATCGGTCCCGATTCCGTAATCGAGGACAAACCCGTCGATACGGCATCCCTCATTGAACTGCGCGCTGATCGCGTTCGGCGGGAAGAACCCGTCGTGGCAAGTATTCAGCCGCAACAAACGACCGGTGCGGCAGCGCTTGCCTATACGCCAGCGCCTGACGCGGCAGCGGCGCTCAGCAAGATAGAGCCTCTGTCCCAAGCTGAAGAAATGGATGCGGCTGAGACGCAGGCACATCTCCCTGTCGGCAATGCCGTGCCTGTCCCGCAACTCGCTCCAGACCAGAGGGCGGATGTGGCCGTGGAGGACACGCGGGATGCGTATCTGCCCGATGACGTGCCTTTGCCCGGCGCAAAGCCTTCGCTGCGCCGTTCGCGTATGCATGAGAAGACCCAGCTCGCCTATGCGCCGGAAAGCGGCGCAATCGAGGAGCCGCGCACCGGCTTGTTCAGTCCGCTCCTCAATGAGGCTTCGCGCAGCAAGGTTGCCATTTACGATATTTCCGCTGCCACTGTTTACCTGCCTGGCGGCGAGCGTCTGGAAGCCCATTCCGGCCTCGGCCCGATGCGGGACAATCCGCGCTATGTAAACCAGAAGAACCGTGGGCCCACGCCGCCGCACACTTATAATCTGCGTATGCGCGAGGCGCTGTTCCATGGTGTCGAGGCGATCCGCCTGACGCCCGTCGATGGCAACAACCGCTACAATCGCGATGGACTTCTGGCGCATACTTTCATGCTGGGGCGTCGCGGCGATTCCAATGGCTGCGTGGTCTTCAAGGATTATCCTCGCTTCCTGCGCGCCTTCAAGCGCGGCGAGTTCAACAAGCTGGTCGTCGTGACCCGGATGCAATCGTCGAAACCCGCGCGGATAGCATCGCTTTTCTGATGAATAGCCTTCTATAGGAAGATATTTCGAGTTTTGGGTCGGCACAAAGAAATGTGATCCCTCATTTGTTGCGGGCACGGGTAAAATTGATAGACATCTTTCGTTGAACCGATGGAGATGTTCATGAAACTTTATTACAAGGCTGGTGCCTGTTCGCTCGCGCCCCATATCGTCCTGAAGGAAGCGGGCCTTCCTTATGAGCTGGAAGCTGTGGACCTCAAGGCCAAGAAGACGTCGGATGGCGGGGACTATTTCGCGATCAATCCGCGCGGGGCGGTCCCGGCGCTGGAGATAAAGCCCGGCACCGTCATCACGCAGAACGCGGCAATCCTGCAATATATCGGGGACCATTCCGACGTTGCGGCATTCAAGCCCGCCTATGGCACGATGGAACGTGCACGCCTGCAGGAAGCCCTGGGCTTCTGCTCGGATCTCCATTCGGCATTCAGCGGGCTGTTTGCGCCGGATCTGAGCGACGAAGCGAAGGCTGGCGTCATCGCCAATATCAATCGCCGCATGGGGCAGTTCGAAGCCATGCTGTCGGACAGCAAGGCCTACTGGCTTGGCGATGATTTCACGCAGGCCGACGCTTATGCATCCGTGGTCATCGGCTGGGGTGTGGGACTCAAAGTCGATTTGAGCGCCTATCCAAAGGCACTGAAACTGCGCGAGCGCGTGCTCGCACGCCCGAATGCGCAGAAGGCGCTCAAGGAAGAAGGCCTCCATTAAAAATCATAGCCGGAGGCGCAAACCTTCGGCTTTATTCCGGTGCTCACGTACCTTTCTCGGACGCATAGTCCCGAAAAGGCTGCAACTTTTCGCGACTATGCTTGCAAGTACGCCCTGCTCCGGTACTCGAAAATCGCTCCCGAGAAGCGCAGTTATCCAAATGCCCAGACATCTTCGCAATAGATGCCAACATCATAACCGGCGGCTTTCATCTTTACGATGACGTTGCCGACATCAGTCGGGGATAGGGCGCCCACTTCGACTTTGATCAGGCCGGGGCGATAGCGCTCCAAATCGAGCTGGTCGAAGACAATCCAGTCCGCGCCCTCACAGTCGACCAAGAATGCATCGATATACTCGACATTATTGCGATCCAACACAGCTTGCAACGTATCGGAAGCAACCACGATTTCCTTCAGATGTGGAGCGAACTTATGGAAATTGGGATCATCCGGCCCCCATACATTCTTGCCGGACATCAGATTTGTATCTGTGACCGAAGAACAACCTATGAATTCAAGGGGCAAAGTGCCTTCTTCCAGGGCTTTTGCATCGAAAGTCTTGACGGTGATCGAACCTCGTTCCCTGGTGACGGCAATCGGTTCGATCCTGAACCGCTCTGCATCCGGATAGTTCTTGCGTAGTCTGATCAAGTTATACGGTACCGGTTCGACCAGAACTGCTTTGGAGTGGGGTATCCGGTGAAGCCAAGGGGTCACGTCATCGAAAAGGACGCCGTCGCAAGCGCCCACATTTACCATCTGAAAAGGGCGTCGTTTACCGGATTTGGCGGCACGGGCGGCATCGGCCAAAAAGCGCGTCCCGCGCAATGCGGCGCTACGGTTCAAAATGCCATTAGGAACGCTGCGCGCTGCCAGCGTGCGCGCATAATCTCTGAATTTCGAGGTTTCCGGAGCATTCATGCCCTTGCCCTTTCATATGGAGTTCAAATTAGGAGAAGCAGGAAAACCTGAACTCATCTGAGACGGCTGATTTGACGAGTTTCCCGCCGGAAAAAAACGGAAGTGGAAGCACGCGGTGGAACGAGTGCTCTTCAGGCGCTGAGAGCTCGGTCCGTTCGACAGCGTGATAGACGCTCCATCCTTGCGGTACATCGGCAATTTCCGGTTGCGAGTCGAACGCATTGCCCAATTCCTTGCGGGTTGTGTCATTCGATACGAAACTTTCGGTTACCGATGTGTGCTGAATAACCCTCCCATTTTTAAGGGTATGGCTACGATATAGCGAATAAAAATGTCAACCTATACGTTCCTCTCAATGGTATATTTAATATTGCTAATAGATAATATGAAATTTGCATAATATATATTGAAATATTCTGTTCAAAATTCTTCTGCCTCAATGAATTTTATTCAGCTTCAGGTGGGTCATTTCGATGCGATAGGCGGTTCATGGGAGAAGCGAACTTGCGGCTTATTGCTCGGCATCAATGTATCTGCATAAATTTCTTTTGAAGGAATATCTGGAATGCATATGGTGAGGTGGGTTAGTGCGACTGAAGCGTAGTACGCGGAACAGGCGGGAACATACTCAACCGACCGATTCTACGTGACTATTCTAGGGAAGAATCAAATGGCGGAGAGAGAGGGATTCGAACCCTCGATACGGTTTCCCGTATACACGCGTTCCAGGCGTGCGCCTTCAACCACTCGGCCACCTCTCCGTCTGCCTTGCTGTCGGGAAACCGTGTCTCACGGTGAAATCTGACTGCAAACGTGACACCGCTCTTCGAAACAGGCGCTGGTTTATCGCCAACGAGCGGGTGCGGCGCGAATATAGCCAGAAAATGCATATGTTCAACAGCTATTTGCAAGTTTTTGCGTCTAAATCGCAGAACCTGTGCAAAGAATGCCTCCTATGATCTAACACACTGAAATTTATTGGTTTATTTTGATCATAGAATTGTCATCCAGCTTGCCTTTGAGCCTGATGGGTTCGGTGTGCTATGCTTTAGCAACGTCAAAAAGATAAATCTTCGGCAGATCGGGTTCAAAACCGGTGCCGTGAGCAGGGTAGGAATCCGGGGCAAAGAATCGTGATCCGATTTGTATTGCGTAGTTTTGCGGTTGTTTTTCTGGCGTTCGCGGTGATTTTCGCCGTCCTTGATGGCGCGCGCTCTGTTGGCGCGTCGCAGTTTATCGCCAAGCCCCTTTTGTCCATGTGGTCACGCAACGCGCCTGAAACATTGGCCGATGCAGAAAGCTTCGTGGCGCACTATATAGGGGCAGGAGCCTGGGATGCGGTTTGCATTCCGCTGCTTGAGCAGCCCGGCTGGCTGCTTTTCGGCATTCTCGCCCTGTTATTCTATGTAGTCGGTCATCGTCGTGAACGCCCACTGGGACGCTTCACCGCCCGCTAATCAGGAGATGGAGACCATGAGTTTCTTGGACAGCTATCGCAAGAAGATGCAGATGCCTTCGGCGGATGAGGCTTTGCCCGGACGTACGGCACCGATTCCCACATCCGCAACCCATTTCGTGAACGGTCGCCCGCTGAAAGGACCGTGGCCTGATGGCTACAAGCAGGTTCTGTTCGGGATGGGCTGCTTCTGGGGAGCCGAGCGCCTGTTCTGGCAGGTGCCGGGCGTATATGTGACGGCGGTCGGTTATGCAGGCGGCGTTACGCCCAACCCGACCTATGAGGAAACTTGCACGGGCCTCACCGGTCATGCGGAGGTTGTGCTTGTAGTCTATGATCCGAAGGTCGTGAGCCTTGACGAGCTGCTGACGGTTTTCTGGGAGGAGCACGATCCGACCCAAGGCATGCGGCAGGGCAACGATATCGGCACGACCTACCGTTCGGTCATTTATACTTTCGACAAGGCTGATCGTGACATGGCGGAAAAGAGCCGCGAAGCCTATGCGCAGGCGCTCGCCGCTCGCGGTATCGGACCGATCACGACCGAGATCGAGGATGCGCCGGACTTCTATTATGCCGAGGACTATCACCAGCAATATCTGGCGAAGAACCCGAACGGTTATTGCGGTTTGCGCGGCACCGGTGTGAGCTGCCCGATCCCGCTGGCACAATAAGCGGGCTGTAATAAAGAGATCGCGCGGTTCTTACTGCGCGATTTTCTTTTGCATGATCAGCATTCCGGCATAGTCGCCATTGAGCAACTCGAAATCGCTCCAGCCGATCTGCCGGTAGAGGTCGGGCTTGTTGGTATAGAGATAGGCTTCTTCATAGCCATGTTGCCGGGCAGCATCCTCAACGGCGCCGACAAGACTCTTGGCAATACCCTTGCCGCGATGGTCGGGCGCGACGAACACGCTCGCCACCCAAGGCTTCAGATGCGGATGCGTTTCCAGGTCGCTATGGATCAGGAGCGCAAGCCCGGCAGGTTCCCCGTTCCAGAGCGCGACCCGCGCAGCCTGTCCATCGTTTTCACGGGAGATGTCGCGAAAAGCCGTGGCGGTCTGTTCGACGGTGGAGCCGGTAAACTCGCCCCATTCCGCATGGTTCCATGCAGCACAGACGGATACGAGATCGGGGCGGTCGGCAAGAGGGATGATCCGGAGCATAGCGTTCTACCAGTGCGGCGGTTTGGTGACAGGTACTTCCGGCGCGGTTTGCTCTTCCAGTTCCAGAAAGCGGTCGGTCAATGCGCCGAGCTTTTTGGAAAGCTGGTCGATGGTTTTCCATTGTGCGGCCAGAACGGATGACAATTCATCGATTGTCTTTTCCTGTTCGGCTACGCGAATTTCGAGCTCGGTCAGGCGTTGGTCCGGTGTCATGGCTGGCTTCCATCGATAATGGGCTTTGTGGTCATTGGATGTAACCGCTTTTGACCTCTGTCGGAAGTACGCTATCACATCATTGCGTCAACATGAGCGTGCCATTCGATACTTCATAGTGACGCAGGCGCTTCAGAAAGCTCATGCCGAGAAGTGTGCCCGAAAGCGCGTCGTCCCGCAGGACCATGGCTTCCACATTTTCCATCCGGACGCGTCCGATTTCGATGCCGGGCAGGATGGCAATTGCGGCGAGTGTTTCGCCGTTGGCGGTAGAAATGCGATATTTGAAATCATCGGATTTGAGCGACAGGCCGATGCGCCGCGCGGCGCTGGAATTGATCGCGACGACACTTGCACCCGTGTCCACCATGGCGCGAAAGGTTTGACCGGCGATCCTGACGTCCGTGATGAAATGGCCGCGACTGTCCGGCGCGATCTGCGCGCGACGACCGCTATAGGCGGCAGCGGGCGAGGGGGGAGTAGTCGAAGCTGTCGCGGCGGTGCTTGAGCCGGCTTTCGGCTGCTGGCCGAATTTTTCAAACAGGAGCGGGAAGGCGATTGCCAGTCCCGCGAATACCAGAAGGATTGTAAAAGCCCGCGCCATGCTGCCCCCGTTTGGAGGCACGATAGCAGGCGCGGGCCGCTCTGCGTTGTTTATTTTAGCGCGCATCCCGAAACCGCTTCACACTTTTCGGGATGCGCGCTGGTGCTTACTTGGTGCCGTACATGCGGTCGCCAGCATCGCCGAGGCCGGGAACGATATAACCCTTTTCATCGAGGCGCTCATCGATGGAAGCAGTAAACACGTCGACATCCGGATGGGCCTCGGTAAAGCGCTTAATGCCCTCTGGCGCCGCCAGCAGGCAGAGGAAGCGGATATTGGTTGCGCCGCGTTCCTTCAGCTTGTCGATGGCTGCGATTGCCGAATGTCCAGTGGCCAGCATCGGGTCCACCACGATGATGAGGCGGTTTACGATGTCTTCGGGCGCCTTGAAGTAATATTCGACCGGCTGCAGCGTGTCATGGTCGCGATAAAGGCCGATATGGGCGACGCGTGCGGCGGGCACCAGATCGAGCATGCCTTCCAGAAGGCCGTTACCGGCGCGCAGGATCGACGCGAAGACGAGCTTCTTGCCTTCCAGCACCGGCGCTTCCATCGGCATCAATGGCGTTTCGATCGGCATGGTGGTCAGTTCGAGATCGCGCGTCACTTCGTAGCAGAGCAACAGCGAGATTTCCTTTAGCAACCGCCGGAAGCTGGCCGTGGACGTTTCCTTCTTGCGCATGATGGTGAGCTTGTGCTGGACAAGCGGATGGCTGACGACTGTAACGCCCATGATCTTTCCACTTTTCTTGTTATCTTTTTGACTTTAGCGGCAGTTTGCGCCGGAGAAAACGCCGGGCCAAGCGCGCACGCACAGTTTTATGTCTCTTTGGCCATTTTTAAACGCTAACGCAAGACGGTTCGCAAGGTCCCTTCACAAAAGGGGTAGTGGAGGGCGGTCTCTGCTTGTATCGTCCGGCACAAGCTTTATATGCATTACGGAAATCGTTTTCGTCTTAATAATCAGAAGCAGGATGAGCTATGAGCCAGCAAAACGGCAATGCGGACCGCGTGGGCGCACAGGGCGGCATGGAGCGTTCATTCGGCTTCAAGGCGGTTGACGAAAACGAAAAGCAGGGTCTGGTCAACGACGTTTTCCATAAGGTCGCCAGCAAGTACGACGTGATGAACGATCTCATGTCGGCAGGCATGCACCGCGTCTGGAAAGATGCGATGATCGCATGGCTGGCGCCGTCGAAGCGCCCGGGCTGGACTTCGCTCGACGTTGCTGGCGGCACCGGCGATATCGCCTTCCGCATTGTTGAGGCTTCGGGCCGTCAGGCGCATGTCACCATTCTGGATATCAACGGCTCGATGCTGGGTGTCGGTCGTGAGCGGGCAATCAAGAAGGGCCTTGCCGACAATCTCGAATTCGTGGAGGCCAATGCCGAGGAACTGCCGTTTGAGGACAACAGCTTCGACGCCTATACGATTGCCTTCGGTATTCGCAATGTGCCGCATATCGACAAGGCGCTGTCTGAAGCCTATCGCGTTCTGAAGCCAGGCGGGCGGTTCCTGTGTCTCGAGTTTTCCGAGGTCGAACTGCCGGTTCTCGACAAGGTTTATGACCAGTGGTCGTTCCATGCCATTCCGCGTATCGGCAAGTTGATTACCGGCGATGCGGATTCCTACAGCTATCTGGTCGAGTCGATCCGCAAATTCCCCAAGCAGCAGGATTTTGCCACTATGATTGAGAAGGCCGGATTCGAGCGCGTCAGCTATCGCAATTTCACCGGCGGCATCGCCGCGCTTCATTCCGGCTGGAAGCTTTGATCGTGCATCGGTCGGTTTTGGGCGTGAGGGCATGAGCAATTTTTCCGCTGCTTTCCGGCTGATGCGGGCCGGATGGATATTGACACGCGAAGGCGTGATCAGTGCGCTGCCTGTTGAGGGGCTTTCCGGTCTTCCCGCTTTTGGGCACAAGATTGCGGGCATTCTGGCGCGTCCGCGCGCACGCCACATGCAGCGTTCCGAGCGCATGTCGCGAGCCATGAACAAGCTCGGCCCGTCCTATGTCAAGCTCGGCCAGTTTCTGGCGACGCGGCCCGATATTGTCGGACGCGATGTCGCTGCCGATCTGGAACTTTTACAGGACAGGCTCGACTTCTTCCCGCAGGTCGATGCTGTTGCCGCCGTCGAAGGTTCGCTTGGCCGCAAGATCGATGATCTTTACCTGCAATTCGATGCGCCGATAGCCGCCGCTTCGATGGCGCAGGTGCATCCGGCGGAAGTCATGAAGGACGGTGCGCGCCAAAAGGTTGCCGTCAAGGTCATTCGTCCGGGCGTTCGCCAGCGTTTTGCCCGCGACCTTGAAGGCTTCTACATGGTCGCGCGCATGCAGGAACGCCACGTGCCCTTTACGCGCCGCCTGCGCCCCGTGCAGGTTGTGGAGACGTTGCAGCAGACCACCCGCATTGAGATGGATCTGCGTCTTGAAGCGGCGGCGCTTTCCGAGATCGCGGAAAACATCAAGGACGATGCGGGTTTCCGCGTTCCCAAGGTGGACTGGGAACGCACCGGTCGTGACGTGCTGACGCTCGAATGGATCGACGGTATCAAGATGTCGGATATTTCCGCGCTTGAGGCGGCGGGTTTCGATCTTAAAAAACTTGCCGAAACGCTCATCCAGTCCTTCCTGCGCCATACGCTGCGCGACGGCTTTTTCCATGCCGACATGCATCCCGGCAATCTGTTTGTGGATCATCAGGGGCTGATCGTTGCGGTCGATTTCGGCATTACCGGGCGGCTCAACAAGCAGCAGCGGCGGTTCCTTGCCGAAATCCTCTATGGTTTCATCACGCGGGACTATATGCGCGTGGCGGAAGTGCATTTTGAAGCAGGCTACGTGCCGCATACGCATGACGTGGCAAGTTTTGCGCAGGCCATTCGCGCCATTGGCGAGCCGATCCACGGCCAGCCTGCCGAAACCATTTCCATGGCGAAGCTTCTGACCTTGCTGTTTGAAGTAACCGAGCTTTTCGATATGGAAACCCGCCCCGAGCTTCTGATGCTTCAGAAGACTATGGTGGTTGTGGAAGGCGTGTCGCGCACGCTCGATCCGCATTTTAACATGTGGAAGGCGGCGGAACCGGTCGTCGGCGACTGGATACGCAAAAATCTCGGGCCGCAAGGCATGCTTCTCGATGCGAAGGACAGCGCTTATTCACTGCTACATTTCACGCGCAAGACGCCGGAACTGGTCGCGCGCGTGGAGCGTGTTTCCGTTGCGCTGGACGATATGGCTGCGAACGGATTGCGTTTTGATGCAGCAACGGCGGAAGCCATCGGTCGGGCGGAAGCGCGCCACTCGCGCTGGGGTCGCATTGCGCAGGTCGTGATTGCAATTTCTCTCGCAGCAATAGCCATCAAGCTTTATATTTGGCTGTAGTGACAAGTTTTGCGTGACATGCCAACTTGAAAGTGATTTCAATGATTGCACTTGTAACAAGCAGGTGCAATCAAATGGCCAGTATTACCATCCGTAATCTCGATGACGCCGCCAAGGAACGGCTGCGCATCAGGGCGGCGCAGAACGGGCGCTCCATGGAGGAGGAAGCCCGCATCCTGTTGGCCGGGCTGAATGAAGCTGTGCCGGTTATGGCAGCATCCTCAGGGGCGGCGGCTTCACTGACGGGAAAACGCGTTCTTCTGATAATCGGCGGCGGCATAGCAGCCTATAAGACGCCAGACCTCATTCGCCGCCTGCGTGAGCGCGGCGCGCATGTGCGGCCGTTGATGACGGAGGCAGCGCAGCAATTCGTGACGCCGCTGACCATTGGCGCGGTTTCCGCCGATCATGTCTTTACCGATCTTTTCTCACGAGAAGATGAGCAGGATGTAGGGCATATACGGCTGGCCCGCGATGCGGACCTGATCGTCGTTGCGCCCGCGACCGCCGATCTGATGGCCAAGATGGCCAACGGGTTTGCCGACGATCTGGCGAGTGCAGTGTTGCTGGCGCGCAAGGTTCCCGTGCTGATCGCGCCTGCCATGAACCCGGCCATGTGGGACAATCCCGCCACGAAACGCAATCGCGCGACGCTTGAAAAGGACGGCGTGCGTTTCATAGGTCCCGAGAAGGGTGAGATGGCGGAAAGTGGCGAGGCCGGAACGGGCCGCATGAGCGAACCGCTGGCAATCGTCGCGGCCATTGAAAACCTGCTTGCGCCGCAGGTGAAGCCGCTTGCGGGCAAATCCATCGTCATGACGTCGGGGCCGACGCATGAGCCGATCGATCCGGTCCGCTATATCGCCAACCGCTCGTCGGGCAAGCAGGGCCATGCGATAGCGGCGGCACTGGCGCGGCTCGGTGCAACGGTGCATCTTGTGTCCGGGCCGGTCAACGTTCCCGATCCCGAAGGCGTCGATGTCACCCATGTCGAGACGGCACGCGAAATGCAGGCGGCTGTGGAGCGGTATCTGCCCGCTGACGCGGCGGTGATGGTCGCGGCGGTTGCCGACTGGCGCACGGCCAATGAAGCCGGACAGAAGATCAAGAAGAAGCCCGGAGAAAGCGCGCCGACACTCGCCATGGTCGAGAACCCCGACATTCTGGCGGGGGTCGGCCATAGCGACAAGCGGCCGGGCCTTGTTGTCGGCTTTGCCGCCGAAACGCAGGACGTGGCCGGGAATGCGAGAGCCAAGCTTGAGAAGAAGGGCGCGGACTGGATCGTTGCCAATGATGTTTCGCATGGGCCTGACGGCAGCAGCGTCATGGGCGGCGACCGCAATCATGTTCGTATTCTCAGCCGGTCGGGTATCGAGGAATGGCCGGAAATGAGCAAGGAACAGGTCGCCGAAAGACTGGCGGCAAAGATTGCCGAACGGCTTCTGGAAACAGGGAAGTAATTTTTCTGCAAGGCATGTCACATCTGCGGCGCCCGTTTCGTCTTGATGGTGAGCGACATCAAATCGTAGGCCCCAAGGAGACGTATCATGGAAGCGAGACTCGTTCCGTATAAGCTGGCGCCCAAGATCATGCAGGTCATGGTCGAGGCGGAAAAGGCCGTGTCGGAGGCCGGGCTGGAATATAGTCTTTATGAACTCGTGCGTATTCGCGCATCGCAGATCAACGGATGCGCTTATTGCATTCACATGCACACGCGCGATGCCCGCAAGGCGGGAGAGACTGAAGAACGCCTCTACCTCGTGGCAGCGTGGCGGGAATCGCCGTTATTCACGCCGCGCGAGCGTGCCGCGCTTGCATGGACCGAGGCATTGACGCTTATCGCGCAGACCCGCGCGCCGGATGAGGATTTCAATGCCCTGAAGGAGCATTTCACCGATGAGGAAATCGTGAAACTCAGCATGGCCATCAATATGATCAACCTCTGGAACCGCGTCGCGGTCGGATTTCGCACCGTGCATCCGGTCATGGCCGATGCGTCAGCAGCCTGAAACGGATAAAATTTTCGATGCGGACGCGTTCGAGGCTCTGCGGCCCCGGCTCGTTCGCATCGCTTACCGCATGATAGGCTCTCATGCGGAGGCCGAGGATATTGTGCAGGAAGCCTGGTTGCGCTGGAACAGGGCAGCGCAGGATGCCGTTCGCGAACCGGAGGGCTGGCTGGTGCGCGTGGTGAGCCGGCTCGCATTGGATCATCTGAAGTCCGCACGGGTGCGCCGTGAGACCTACCCCGGCCTGTGGCTCCCCGAACCTCTCGTCGAGGAAGAGGAAGACCGGAGCGACGAGATCACGCTGACGCTCATGCTGGCGCTTGACCGGCTGTCACCGCTGGAGCGGGCGGCTTTTCTGTTACATGATGTTTTCGGCATGGATTTTCGGGAAGTCGCGCAAGTGCTCGACCGCGATGCGGCGGCCTGCCGACAGCTTGCTAGCCGGGCACGGATGCATGTGCGTCAGGAAAAGCCGCGGTTCAGCCTGCCGGAAGACCGCGGACGCACCATCGCGGACGCCTTCTTTCAAGCTTCGCGCAGTGGCGATCTCACTGCATTGCAGAGCCTTCTGGCGGAAGATGCGATAATGTATTCAGATGGCGGCGGTGTTCGCAATGCGGCGCTCAATCCCATCTACGGGCGGGCGAAGATCATGCGCTTTTACGAGGGCATTTCCCGCAAGGCCAATGGCGTGCCTCCCGCAATCCGGCAGTTTGCAGTATTCGACGGCCTGCCGGGGCATATCAGCATGGAGGCGGATGGGCTGCCGCAGGTTGCGGCACTGGAGATCGTCGACGGACAGGTCCATGCGATTTATCTCGTGCGCAATCCCGAAAAACTCCGCCATGTGCGGATCGGTAAAGGGGCGGCGAGCTGATCCAATCAGATCGCGCCTATCTATTTGTTTTTTTTAAAAGAACTCGTCCAGCAGACGATAATAAGTGATCTTTGCTTCATCGATGGCAGGCCCGCCATAGATGTCAAGGAAAGGCTGTACCCATTCCTCGCCCAGATTGTAGCGGATGCTCCAGCAGGCAAGCGCCAGATCCTGATGACGGTCGGCGAGGCCGAGCCTGCCGCAATCGATGAAACCAGAAAAAGCGTCGTTGTCAGCCATGAAATTCGGCAGGCAGGCATCGCCATGAGTGACGACAATGTCTTCGCTTTCAGGTTTGAGGTGAAGCAGTTCTTCGAATACGCCCTGAGCGGTCCGTCCTTCGCGTTCCTCGTCGAAATCCTCTTCGTCCACCGCACCGGCTGCAACACGCTTGCGCGCGTCTTCGATGCGAAACTCCAGCCGGTGATCGAACGGACAGGATGCCGGGTCGATGGCATGCATCGATTTCAGGGCGGTCGCCAGAATATCGACAATCCGCTCCGGCGTCAGCGTGCCGACTGCCGAAGCCAGATCTTGGCCCGGCAGACGCGTCATCAGCAGAAAGCTGCGCGCCGGGGCGATTTCGAAAGCGAGAACTTCCGGGCAGGCGAGATTTTGCTGCCTGAGCCAGCGAAGCCGGGCCGCTTCGTCGGCAAGTTCGCCGACCGGGCTTTGCGGCTCCACTTTCAGAACCAGAGGTTCGCGTTCGGGATGGTCGAGCAGATGCACATTGGCCGTTGAGCGGCCAAGCTCGTCCTTTCGACTGCGATATTCCCGCAATTGCTGCCGCAGCGCCTCGGGCAGATCGAGCGCAGCCAGAACCGGATCGTTCATTTTCTCTCCAAAGGATCAGGCTTTGCCGCGGACCTGGTAATCCTTGACGGTGGCAAAGCGGATGGCTTTCCAGCGCTCAGCCTCGTAATTGAGCGAGAAGCCGTTCTGGGCCAGAAATACCGGGTCACGGTCAAGATCGTGTGCGATATCGGCGCGATGCGCGGCAATGAAGCGGTCGACTTCCGCCGGATCGTCGGCGGAAATCCACCGGCAGACAGAGAAGCGCGACATTTCAAAGCCGACCGGCAGCGAATATTCGACCTTGAGCCGTTCGGTCAGGACGTCGATCTGCAGCGCGCCGACGACGCCGACAATGGCTGGAGAACCGTCATCGGGCAGGAAGAGCTGCACGACGCCTTCCTCGGCCATCTGCTGCAGCGCTTCGCGCAGCTTCTTGGCTTTCATCGCATCGTCGAGGCGCACGCGGCGCAGGATTTCCGGCGCGAAGTTCGGCACCCCACGGAACAGGATGTCCTCGCCCTCGGTCAGCGTGTCACCGATGCGCAAGGTGCCGTGGTTCGGAATGCCGACCACATCGCCCGCGAAGGCTTCGTCGGCAATCTGGCGCGAGCGCGCGAAGAAGAATTGCGGTGCCGACAGGCTCATTGGTTTTCCGGTGCGCACCAGCTTCGCCTTCATGCCGCGCGACAGCTTGCCCGAGCAGACGCGCAGGAAGGCGATGCGGTCGCGGTGGTTCGGGTCCATATTGGCCTGAATCTTGAACACGAAACCGGTCATCTTGTCTTCGGTTGCCGCCACCATGCGAGTATCGGCCTGCTGGTCGCGCGGGGAGGGGCCGAAATCGCAGAAGGCTTCGATGAGGTCGCGCACACCATAATTCTTCAGCGCCGAGCCGAAATAAACCGGGGTCATGTGGCCTTCGCGGAAGGCGGCGAGGTCGAACGGGCGGCAGACGCCGCGCGCCAGTTCCACGCCTTCCAGCCATGCTTCACGCTCATTTTCCGGCAAAAGCTTTGCCGCTTCTTCCGGCCCGCTCACCTTGGTTGGCTGTTCTTCGTTGTCCTGGCGGCGCAGCGTGTCGTTATGCAGGTCGAAGGTGCCCGCAAAGCTCTTGCCCGAGCCGATCGGCCAGGTGATGGGGGCCGTGTCGAGCGCCAGCTTCTCTTCGATCTCATCAAGGATTTCCAGCGGGTCGCGCGCCTCGCGGTCCATCTTGTTGACGAAGGTGACGATGGGAATATCGCGCATGCGGCAGACTTCAAAGAGTTTCAGCGTGCGTGGCTCGATACCCTTGGCGGCGTCGATGACCATGACGGCGCTATCAACGGCGGTCAGCGTGCGATAGGTGTCGTCGGCAAAATCTTCGTGGCCCGGCGTGTCGAGCAGGTTGAAGATGCAATCCTTGTACTCGAAGGTCATCACCGAGGTGACGACGGAAATGCCGCGGTCGCGCTCGATATTCATCCAGTCGGAGCGGGTCTGGATGCGGTCTTTCTTGGCCTTCACCTCACCGGCAAGCTGGATGGCGCCGCCGAACAGCAGCAGCTTTTCGGTCAGCGTGGTCTTACCGGCGTCCGGGTGCGCGATGATCGCGAATGTGCGGCGCTTGGAAACGGGATGGTCAGCGGGCATGAAGAAACTCGTGATAGCAAAGGAACGGGCAGCATGAACCGCCGCAAAGATTGGCGGTTCATCTAGCAGTCCTTTGCCAAAAGGTCGAGTTTAAATGCTTTGCATATATTATCGGCTTTTGATGCCGAGACCGAAGGCGATGAAAGACCAGCCCTGGAAAATCAGGTCTATCGCCAGAAACAGGCCAAGGATGAACAGGCTGTTGACCGGCCATTGCATGGCGATGATAAGGCCGAGGAGCAACGTGACGACGCCGCCTGCGACGATCCAGCCCCAGCCAGCCGAGGGTTTCGACTTGAAGCCGAGCCAGATGCGGAAAGCACCGGAACCCAGAAGCGCCGCCGCCAGCAGGAAGGTCAGCACACCGGCCGCCAGCACGGGATTGATGAAGGCGACGATGCCCGCCGCCGTATAAAGCAGGCCGCTCAGGAGCCAGAAGAAGAAGCTGCCCCAGGTTTTGACGCCGAATGCATGAACGATTTCCATGGCGCCGCCGATGAGCATCATCAGGCCGACATAGTAGACCGAGACCACGGTGGCCAGCACCAGATTGCCGAAGGCGATGCCTCCGAGGATCAGAAGCGCCACCCCAAGGGCGACGAACCAGCCCCACTTGCCGGAGAGTTCCTTTGGAAGAGCCGGACGGTCGAAATCATTGTGAGCTGTTGCCATGAGACGTCCCTCAAATTGTCATGCCTCCAGAACAATATAAGGCATGTCCCGGATTTGGCCAGCTTTGCGATGAACGGGTGAGAACGCCAATGCCCCCCACTGTTCGTCTCGACGATCTCCCATTATATCTCTTTGCTATTAAAATCGTATTCCGTTTAAAGTTCATGTGATGTTCGATCTCGTTTCCCACTACTGGCCGCATATCCTGTTTGTCCTGTCGGTCGTTCTCGGAGCGATCGCCGCCATTCACGCGACCATGACGAAAGAGGAAGTCCGAACAGCCATCGGCTGGGTCGGCGTGATTGTGCTTTCGCCCATCGTGGGAGCGGTGGTCTATGCGATTGCTGGCGTAAACCGCATCCGGCGTTCGACGCTCAGCCACCAGCGCGCCAACCGGGGCAAGATTGCGCTCTATCACCTGTCGCACTTCGATACGACGAACGATCTGGTGCGGGCCGCCTTCGGACGCCAGTTCGGGGCCATGAAGATTCTTGGCGATGCGGTCAGCCTTTACGATTTCACCAGCGGCAACAATATCGACATGCTGGAGACGGGCGACGAAGCTTATGCCGCAATGCTCGACGCCATAGGCCGCGCTGAACGCAGCATCATGCTGGAAACCTATATTTTCGACCGGGACGGGATTGGCGAAGTGTTTGCCGATGCGCTGGGCGATGCGGTCCGGCGCGGCGTGGAAGTGCGCGTGCTGGTGGATGCCGTCGGTGCACGCTATTCCTTTCCAAGCATCGTCAAGCTCCTGAAGGACAAGGGCGTTGCCGTGGATGTGTTCAACGGCAACATCATCATCGGGCTGCGCCTGCCTTACGCGAACCTTCGCACCCACCGCAAAATCCTCATCGTCGACGGCAAGATCGCCTTTACCGGCGGCATGAATATCCGCGCGGGGTTTGTGCGAAGGATTGCGGGCGATGCCGTTGCCTTCGATACGCACTTCAAGCTGGAAGGACCGGCTATCGCCGATCTCTTTCATATCGCATCGGAAGACTGGCGCTTTGCCACCGGCGAGCTTCTGACCGGGGAAGCATGGAAGATCGCGCCGCCGGAAAACCCGCCGGGAACGGGAACGCTGGTGCGTGTCGTCGGGTCGGGGCCGGACAAGAACGTGGAAACCAACCAGCGCATGATGATGGGCGCCTTCTCGATTGCCGAGCAGCATATTCTCATCATGACGCCTTATCTTCTGCCGGACCGCGAATTGATCAGCGCGCTGGTGACGGCGGCGCGGCGCGGCGTGTCGGTGGATATCGTCGTGCCGGGCGTCAACAACCTGAAGCTGGTGGACCGCGCCATGCGCGCGCAGTTCGATCAACTCTTGAAGGATGGCTGCCGTATCTGGCGGGCTGGGGGTGCCTTCAATCACTCCAAGCTGATGACCATCGACGGCGCATGGTCCTATGTCGGGTCATCCAATATCGATCCGCGCTCGCTGCGGCTGAATTTCGAGGTCGATCTGGAAATTCTCGACCGTGACGTGGCGCGTCAGGTGGAAGAGCGTATCGGCAAGGTGATAGAGGGAAGCCGCGAGGTCAATCTTGCGCGGCTCAAGAATCGGCCTTTCCTGGAGCGTCTTCTGGACCGGATTATCTGGCTGGGTTCGCCTTACCTGTGAATATCATCCCGTTCGGCTGTTGAATATTTCCGGGCTGAGTTCTTCAAGCAGGCTCGTTGCCGATTTGAGGTCGAGATGCGCCTTGATCGGCAGGTGATCGGACGCCAGACGCGCCAGCGGCGTGTTGTGCACTTCAACCGATGTGACCAGATTGTGGGGCGCGCCCAGTACGCGATCCAGTGCAAAAACCGGGAACCGCGAAGGAAAGCTCGGTACTGCCGTTGCGACATGGTTGAATGTCGGCATGAGGGCGGCCAGCGACGAGCGCTTGCCGATGCGCCATTCGTTGAGGTCGCCGATCAGCAGCGTCGGCAGTGTGTCAGCCTCCTGCAAGACGGTAAGGATGCTCTCGGCCTGTTGCTCGCGGGAGCGTTTCAGAAGGCCGAGATGCGCGGCGATGACGCGCAAAGGGCCTGCCGGAAATTGCAGGTCCGCGACCAGCGCGCCGCGCGGCTCGACGCCGGGCAGCTTGAGCTGCTGCACATTGCGCACCACACCTTCGCGGAACAGGAGCACGTTGCCGTGCCAGCCGTGGCCCTTGGGCATTGTTGCTGTGATGGGAACGGGGATAAGTCCATGACGGCGCTCAAGCAGCCCCAGATCGAGCAGGCCGGATCGCTCGCCGAAACGCCTGTCGGCTTCCTGCAAGGCGATCACGTCCGCGTCGATCTCACTGATGACCTCGGCGGTTCGCTGCGGATTGAACTGCTTGTCGATGCCGATGCATTTATGGACATTGTAAGATGCAATAACGACGTCACCGCCAGCAATATTGGCGTTGAGCGGCCTGTAACCCGGCCTGTTCCGGATTGCAGTCAGGATGGACTTCGATATCCGGTTTGGTTCTTTCTTTTTCAGCACCCGTTCTCACCTGTGAGGTATTCGGTCCGAAAGCCTATGATAAACCCGCATCCGTTTCTATATAGTCGGATTGTTCATCTGTTTGAATAGCAGTTGCCTACACAATTCGGCGACTTCCGGAACTAAACGCAAAGTTGGTTCGGCAGGTTCCGAGCCTCATCTTGCAATGAAACGGATAAGCCTGTCGGTGAGGCCGGTATAAGGCGGCCTGATGAGATCGCTCGGCGCCGGGGCAAATTTGGTCAGGACCGGCATTGCCTTGGAAAAGGTCAGGAAACCGTCTTGGCCATGATACTGGCCCATGCCGCTTGCGCCCACGCCGCCGAATGGCAGGTCGCTACAGGCGAAATGGTAGAGCGTATCATTGACGCAGACCCCGCCAGCAACAATGCGGCCTAGCATCATTTCGATCTCTGCGGTGTTGTCGCTGAAACAGTAAAGCGCCAGCGGACGGTCGAGCCGCAGAACGAAACCGATGGCATCGTCGAGCAGGCGATAGCTGAGGATCGGCAGAAGCGGGCCGAAAATCTCCTCCTGCATGATTGCGCTGTCAGCGGCGGGTTCGAGCACGAGGACGGGCGACATCAGTCGCGGCCGATCGAAACCGGCCAGAAGTTCAATGACAGCTTCGCTCTTGTTCGCGGCATCGGTCAGCAGCTTCGCGAGCCGTGCTTCCTGCGCTTCATTGATGATCGTGGTGCGGTCCTTTGCCGCTGATGAGCCGCCATAGCGCGCCTGCATTTCAGCGCGCAGAAGGTCTATGAATTCGTCGCGCCGGCTCTGGTGGATCAGCACATAATCAGGAGCGATGCAGGTCTGTCCGGCATTGAAGAATTTTCCCGTCGCGATTGAGCGGGCGGCGCGTTTGAGATTGGCATTCTCGCTGACGATGGCGGGTGACTTGCCGCCAAGTTCCAGCGTCACCGGCGTCAGGTTCGGTGCTGCCGCCGCCATGATCTTGCGCCCCACAGATGTTGAGCCGGTGAAAAAGAGATGGTCGAAGGGCAGCGATGCGAATTGCGCGGAAAGCGATGCATCACCAAGCGCCACGGCAACGCGATCCTCCGGGAAAACTTCGGCAAGCAGGCTTTGTAGGAATTGCGCCGTGCGCGGCGTATGTTCGGACGGCTTTAGGAAAACATGATTTCCGGCTGCGATTGCTGCGACGAGCGGTGCCAGCGCCAGATTGACGGGATAGTTCCACGGCGCGATGACCCCAACCACACCGAGCGGCACATAGCGGATTTCCGCTTTGGCGGGCCACATTTTCCATCCGGCCTTGCGGCGTTTCGGTTTCATCCAGCGCTTGAGGTTGTGCAGCGCATCGTCGATTTCGGCAAAGACGACGCTGGCCTCACCGAGCAGGGTTTCGTGCAGCGAGCGGTTGCCGAAATCCGCGCTGATGGCTTTCGCCATTTCATCAAGCCGCTTTTCGAGCGCCTGACGCAGCCGCTTCAGATCGTCCAGACGCTGTTCATAGGCCGGACGGTTCTCAAGCCAGGCGTTGCGCAGGCGCTCAAACGACAGTTGCAGTCTCTGTTCTTCAACTGCCATAGGCAAAGTCCTCCGTCGAGCGGGCAAAGAGGAATTGGGCGGCATAATAGGTTGCAAGCACCCAAAGGCCACTTAGCGGAATGTCGAGGCTGAACCGTCCGAAGGCCAGCAGCGTGTCGCTTGCCATGAAAAAAAGACCGCCAGCGGCCGCAAGCCAGGCGGCGTAGCGTTGCGGCGTTTCCGGTTCGGTGCCGAGCGCGCGGCTCATCGCCTGTGCTGCCATGATGCCGAGGGCTGCGGCATAGACAATGACCGGGATTTTCATGGGCGTCGGCAGTGACGACCAGAGGCCAGCTATGATGGCAAGGGCGGCGATGGCGAAAAGGACGAAAACGCCCTTATGCGCGGCAAAGCGCGTCTGGCGGCAAAGCGCATAGATATAGGCGCAATGGGTAATGAGAAAGCAGATCAGGCCCGCCATGAAATAGTCGCCGGACAGCATCAGGAAGAAATCGCCAAGTGCGGCGAAAACCAGCCCGAAGGCGATGGCGAATCCGTAAGTTTTCGATTTGGGCCGTCCGGCGCATAGGACGGCTGCGAGCAGCAGTAGAGTTGCGGTTGGCTTGGTCAGATAATGCAGCCAGCGCCAGCCTGAAACCTCGCCATTGTAGCTCATCACACTGCCCGCAATGGCGCAGATCGCGCAAAGCAGGAACAGGCCATAGAGCGTTCTGTTTCTGCCGAATTCCAGCAAGCCTCTGCGGCGCATGTTTGCCCCCCATTTTTATATTTTGAGCATAGCAGGCGGAATTGTGCCGCCAATTGCGAGAACAGCGCAATAGGCAGAATTTGTAGCGCTGTTGACAATGCGCTGTGAAGGCAGTTCAGGCGCGCTGCCAGACGGTCGGCTTGTTTTTCTGCCAGCTGTCTTTGTGCAGCAGGGGGGTGTCGTCATCGGCCAATGGCCAGCCGATGCACAGATAGAGGCTGAAGTGCCAGCTGGACTGGGCCTCGAAAAGCTTTTCCATCGCGTCGGGGTCGAGAATGGAAACCATGCCGACGCCGAGCCCGAACGATCTTGCCGCCAGATTGAGGTTCTGGACCGCCATGGCGGTGCTGTGTTCAAGGGTAACGGCCATCGACTGCCGACCGAGACCATGCCCTTCGACCGGCGCGGTTTCGGTGAAAATGGCAAGCTGCACCGGAGCAACGCTGATGCCTTCCAATTTCAGGTTCCGGTAATGCTCTGCGCGCGCGCTGTCATAGATCTCGGCGGCTGATCGGTTGGCTGCCAGAAAGATGTCGTGAACCGCTGCACGTTTTGCAGCAGTTTCGACTGAAATCACCCGCCAGGGGCGGGCATTGCCGACGGAGGGGGCGTAATCCATCGCTTTCTGCAAAGCCTCAATGATTCCATCGTCCACGGCCCTGTTGCTGAAGTGGCGGACGTCGCGCCGCCATTTCAGCAATTCAAAGAAAGCGGCGCGTTCGGAAGGAGAAAACTGCATTGTCTATCAGAATACTGGGTGAATCGGGGGCATAAAGCCTGCGGCCAGTGAACATCAATCCCAAACAAAAAAGCCCGCTTGCGCGGGCTTTTTGGGGCGCTTCAGAACCTTGGTAGTGGTCCGAAGACTTGGAAATGGTGCCCAGAAGAGGACTCGAACCTCCACGCCCTTGCGAGCGCCAGCACCTGAAGCTGGTGCGTCTACCAATTCCGCCATCTGGGCGACGAGGACCCATCTAAGGGGTCGACCTGCCTCTGTCAATCGCGTTTTCGACATTCAGCCAGCTTTTTTTCAGCCGATGCTTTTTTCGCGTTGGAAAGAGGGATGGGCGCGCGGACGCGCCCGATGAATTCACAGCCAAACGGCTATCAGGCTTCGAGAATTTCCTTCGAGGCAACGGTCGAATCAGCATTGAGCCGGTAGATGACCGGAACGCCGGTATTGAGTTCCTGCTTGAGAATCTGCTCCGGCGTCAGGCCGTCCAGCGCCATGATGAGCGCACGCAGCGAATTGCCGTGTGCGGCGACCAGAACCGTTTCGCCGCGCAGCACATGCGGCTGCACGGTATGCAGATAATAGGGCCATACGCGCGCGCCGGTATCCTTCAGGCTTTCGCCGCCCGGAGGCGGAACGTCATAGGAACGGCGCCAGATATGCACCTGTTCCTCGCCCCATTTGGCGCGGGCATCGTCCTTGTTGAGGCCGGACAGATCGCCATAGTCGCGCTCGTTCAGGGCCTGATCGCGAATCGTCTCGAGATCGGACTGGCCGAGCTCATCGAGGATGTGCTGGCAGGTCACCTGGGCGCGCGACAGCGCGGACGTGTATGCGATGTCGAACTTGAGACCGGCGGCCTTCAGGCGCTGGCCAGCGGCCTTGGCTTCGGCGTGGCCCTGTTCGGTCAGGCCCGGATCGCGCCATCCGGTGAAAAGGTTCTTGAGGTTCCATTCGCTTTGACCGTGGCGGACCAGGACGAGAGTACGAGACATATGCAACGCTCCGTTTATGAAGAAAATCAGTCGTTCAGCCCGAGAACATCGAGCATTGAATAGAGGCCGGGCTTTTTGCCATAGGCCCAAAGTGCGGCCTTGATCGCACCGCGCGCGAAGATCGAACGGTCTTCGGCATGGTGAGAGAGAACAATGCGTTCGCCGGGACCGGCCAGAATCACCGAATGGTCGCCAATGACCGAACCGCCGCGCAATGTGGCGAAGCCGATGGAGCCGGGTTCGCGCGGGCCCGTATAGCCGTCACGCACACGGACGCTGTTTTCCGCCAAGGCAATGTCGCGCCCCTTGGCTGCCGCTTCGCCGAGAAGCAGGGCGGTGCCGGATGGCGCATCGACCTTGTGCTTGTGGTGCATCTCAAGGATTTCGATGTCGAAATCGGCCGGATCAAGTGCTTGCGCCGCCTTCTGCACCAGAACGGACAGAAGATTGACGCCGAGGCTCATATTGCCGGATTTGACGATGGTTGCGTGGCGGGCAGCGGCGCGGATTTTCTCTTCGTCTTCCGCCGAGCAGCCTGTGGTGCCGACGACGTGCACGATGCGCGCCTGCGCGGCGAGGCCTGCAAATTCGACGCTTGCCGCGGGACTTGTGAAATCGAGGACGCCCTGTGCCCTGGCGAACACCGGCAGCGGATCGTCGGTGATGGTCACGCCGAGCGGGCCTACGCCGGCGACCTCGCCGGCATCCCGGCCCAGAAGCGGGGAGCTTGAGCGTTCGATGGCGCCCACCAGTTTCGCGCCTTCGATGGTCTGGATGGTGCGGATCAACGTCTGGCCCATGCGCCCGCCCGCGCCGACGACGACAAGGCCCATTTCGCTGCTTTCGGTTTCTCCGCTCATCGTGGTTCTCCTGTCCGCAATTCTTCTGCCGTCTTTTCAGTGATGAAATCGCCGTTGCCGCTCTGCAACTGATAGAAACGGGCATAGACACCGTTCGGGATGGCGATCAGATCGTCGTGACGGCCTTCCTCCACCACGCGGCCCGCTTCCATCACCACGATGCGATCGGCATTGACCACGGTGGAAAGGCGATGCGCAATCACGATCGTAGTGCGGTTCTGCATGATGCCTTCCAGCGCCTGCTGGACCCGCTTTTCCGATTCATTGTCAAGGGCGGAAGTCGCCTCGTCGAGCAGGAGAACCGGCGCATTGCGCACGATGGCGCGGGCAATCGAAACGCGCTGGCGCTGGCCGCCGGAAAGCGTCACACCGTTTTCGCCGACCGGCGTATCGTAGCCCTGCGGCTGTTGCAGGATGAAATCATGCGCATGGGCAAGCTTGGCCGCCTCGATGATTTCCTCATCCGTCGCGTCCGGGCGGCCATAGCGGATATTGTCGGCAATTGTGCCTTCAAAGAGATAGGGCTGCTGCGAGACATAGGCGATGGCATGGCGCAGCGACCGCTTTCTGACCTGGGCGATATCCTGCCCGTCGAACAGGATCTTGCCTTTGTCGAGATCGTAAAAGCGCTGGACGAGATTGATGAGGGTGGATTTGCCTGCGCCTGAAGCGCCGACCACCGCAGTGGTTTCGCCTGCCTTGGCGACAAAGCTCACGCCATGCAGCACCGGCGCGGTTTCGTTATAGGTGAAATAGATATCCTCGAAGCGGATTTCGCCGGGGCCAGCTTTCAGCTCCATTGCGTGCGGAACATCGCGCTGGCGCGGCTCTATATCCAGCACTTCGTAGATCATGCGGGCATTGACGAGCGCCTTTTCCAGTCCGACCTGAAGGCGGGCGAGGCGGCGCGCCGGATCATAGGCAAGCAGCATCGCGGTGATGAAGGCGAAGGTTGCGCCCGGCGGCTGGTGGTCGAGAATGGCGCGATAGCCGCTATAGGCCAGCACGCCAGCCACGGCAAAACCGGCCAGCATTTCGGAAATGGGCGTCGTGCGCTCGGACACTTTGGCGATCTTGTTGCTGCGGCCTTCCGACTGATCGATAAGCTTGCCGATCTTGGCGCGCAGCTGATCCTCCATCGTAAAGGCCTTGACGATGGCAATGCCCTGAATCGATTCCTGCATCGCGCCCAGCAGATGGGAATTGAGATGCACGAGATCGCGGGTGACGGAGCGGATGCGGCGCGAAATATAGGCGACGGCCAGAATGAGCGGCGGCCCGATCAGGAAAATCGCGACGGACAGGACAGGGTCCATATAGAACATGGTGCCGACGAGACCGATCAGCGAAATGAGGTCACGCGCGATCGACGAAATCGTCATGTTGAGAAGATCGCGGATGCCGGAAACATTCTGGTTGATCTGCGCCGCCAGATGGCCGGAACGTGTATCGTTGTAGAAATCGAGGCCGAGCTTCATTAGATGGTCGAAAATGCGCTTCTGATAGCGCGCGACCAGATTGTTGCCGATCTTGGCAAGCTCCACGGCCTGTATGTAGCCGGAAATGCCGCGCAGGATGAAAATGGCCAGCAATGTGCCGCAAATGACCCAGACCAGACCGAGATTCTGCTCGTAGAAAATCTTGTCGATCATCGGCTTCATCAGATAGGCCAGCGCGCCATTCGATGCGCCGACGATGAGCGAAGCCAGTATGGCGATGACGTAGTTCTTCTTATATTCGCGGATATTTTCCGACATCATGCGCCGGATTACGCGGGTGGCTTCGCCCGTATCGATCTTCTTGTTCTTCTTCTTGAATAGGCTCACGTGCAAAAGCGCTTTTTGTCTCTTTGCCCTCCGGCTGGACCGGCGGCTAACGTTGAAAAATACGACTTCCCATACGGAAACGCTGCACTGAAAAAGCCAGCGACAATTTCAGTGCAGCGTTTCTATAACGTTATCCGTGCGGCTTGACCATCCTCAAGCTTTGCCGATCAGTCGATGCGCCAGCGGCGTCCTTCGGTCGCGACTTCAAAACGGGCAGGGGCCTGCGCAAAGGCGGAAAGCCCGGTAAGGGCGGCAAGCTGGTGCGTGATCACGCGGACAGGAATGTCGCGCATGATGGCCTTATGCGGGGCCTTGTCCTCAAAAGCCTCGCGAAAGGCACCGGCTTTCAGCGCGGAAAGGATGCGCTGCGGAATGCCGCCGGAAAGATAGACGCCGCCATGCGCCATGAAGATCAGCGCCAGATCGCCTGCCACCCGTCCTAGGTAGGTGACGAACAGATGCAGGGTTTCCTCGGCTTGCGCATTGCTGCCGTCGAGCCCGGCTGATGTAATATCGGCGGGGGTTTCCAGCGTCGGCGTCACCTTGTCGGCGGCGCATATGGCCAGATAGAGATTGCGCAGTCCGCGCCCGCAAAGAATCTGTTCGCCAGCAACGCGGCCCTCTATGCGCTCGATATGCGGGAAGACCTCATAGTCACGTGTCGTGCGCGGGCCGATGTCGATATGGCCGCCTTCGCCCGGCACCGGCACCCAGGCATGGCGCGTGCGGACAAGCCCGGCAACGCCAAGCCCCGTTCCCGGTCCAAGTACGACGCGGGTAGCGATCACCTCGTCGGGCTTGCCGCCGATCTGTTCCAGATGATCGCTGCCGAGAGACACGACGGCGAGCGCCTGCGCCTCGAAATCGTTCAGCACGGTTACGTCCTCGAAGCCGAGATCGGCGATCATCTTTTTCGGGCGCACCACCCAGTCGCAATTGGTGAGGTCGATCTCATCCCCGTCGACGGGACCGGCTACAGCCAGAATGGCGGAACGCGGACGGATCGAGGTGTGGTCGAGAATGGCGCTCTGTATCGCCTCATCGATTGTGGCGTAATTCGCCGTCTGGAGAACGGGAAACTCCTTCGGTTCCGCATTGGAATCCACGAGAATGGCAAAACGGGCATTGGTTCCACCGATATCGCCGACGAGCACTGGAAACCGGAACCCCTGTTCGGCGTCGATAGTCGCTAGCATGTCCTCTCCCTGGTCATCTTTTCGCCTGCTGGTTGGTCGCGCCTGATCAATCAAGCGCCTTGATCAGCCTTTCGGCAGTCGCACGATTGAGCGCCATCGGAATGTCATAGACGCTGCCGAGGCGCGTCAGCGCCTTCACGTCGACATCGTGCGGAAGCGGCGACAGCGGGTCGATGAAGAAAATGAGCACTTCCACCGTGCCCTCCGCGATCATCGCGCCAATCTGCTGGTCGCCGCCGAGCGGCCCGCTTTTCACGCGCTGGATGCGCAGTGAAGGGCAGGCATCCAGAATGAGGCCGCCGGTCGTTCCCGTCGCCACAATGTCATAGCGCGACAGCGCCTGCTCATGCGCTTTTGCGAAGGCGACCATGTCGTCCTTCTTCTGGTCGTGGGCGATCAATGCGATGCGCAGGCGTTCCGTCATGAATGAGCAACCTTGTGAGCTGATAACCTTGTCATTAGAGCATTTCCAGCAGAAGTGTGAAACGGTTTTGCGTGGGACAATGCGATGAAACCTAGAGCATTTCCAGCAAAAGTGTGAAACGGTTTTGCGTAGGGAAAATGCGATGGAGTACAGAGCCGGGGCGGTTCAACGGTTCTGTTCCAACGGAACCGCTCCGGCTTTCTAAATCGTTTTAAGTCTATAGCGAAGCGCCAAAGACCTGAAAAGTGGCAAAAGCCTCACTGCGCGCCGTAGGTGACGTCCGCGATCGAATTCGGCGCAGGGCCGTTCAGTACGGCGGCGCAAGACTTCGGCAGATCGGAGACCATCACCGGACGCGGCTTTTTCGGCGGTTCCTTCGATGGCTTGGCGGGCTTCCACGGTTCATCGGTGAACCACCAGGCGAGAGACTTGTCGCAGCCGTCACCGGCAGGCACCTTCGGCTGTGCCTTGCACTCGGGCGATCCGGGCTGACAGGTCAGGCGCACATGGAAATGGTAGAAATGACCCCAATAGGGGCGAACCTTTCCGAGCCAGCTTCTGTCGCCGGTCACCGTGTCGCAAAGCTGCTTCTTGATGCCGGGATGCACGAAGATGCGCTCCACTTCCGGATAGCTTGCGGCGTGTTTCAGCAGGGCCGTGCGGGCAGGGGTCCATTTCTTCGGATCGACATAGAGCGAATCTTTTTGCAGCATCGATACGGCTGACACGCTCTCGCGCTCGGCGTCGGTAAAACGTTTTTTCGGCATCGGCGTCAGCCAGATATCAGCATCGAGGCCGACCTGATGCGAGGCATGGCCGGTCAGCATCGGGCCGCCGCGCGGCTGCGAAATGTCGCCGACGAGCAGGCCGGGCCAGCCGTCCTTTGCCGCATCGCGGGACAGTTTTTCCAGAAGGCCGATCATGCGCGGATGGCCCCAGCGGCGATTGCGCGAAAGGCGCATCACCTGCCAGTTTGGTCCGTCGGTCGGCAGGGCCACGGCACCGGTGAGGCATCCCTTCGCATAAAAGCCGATGGATTGCGGCTCTTGCGTAAGCACCGGCAGCACTTGCGCGCCAAATGCCTGTTTGGCGGGCATGTCTTCCGCCGCGGCCATGGGCACGAAGTCGGGCGCGATCATTGCGGCCAGCGAAGCTGCGAGAACGAACTTCTTCAATCTGTTTGCGATCTTGGGGCTGTTTGCGATCATGGGGCAATTCCAGTTTTGCCAAAGGGCGCTGCGGCTGCGAATCAAGGCAGCCGGATTGCGGGCATTATGCTGTGTCAACGGCGGGGCTTCAATGGCGGTCGACAGTTTGTGCTGCCGACCGCCATTTCGTTCAGCGCTGCCGCAGCCTTGCCAGCAAGGTCAAAACCAGCAATGGCATCGCCGTGCAGAAGGCGATCAGGGGCCATGCGGTATCACCGGGCAGGAAGATGACAAGTGCTGTTCCAGCAAGGCTGACGATCAGGCTCTGGATGCAGAAATAGACCGCGACCGCCATGCCCGCACTGTCATCAAAGGCGGCAAGCGCACCGTTGGCAGTCATCGATGCGGTGAGAACGATGCCGACAGCGGCAAGCCACATCGGGACGATAAGGCTCAGGAACGAGGGCTTGAGCAATGTCTCGCCGAGGCCCAGAAGCAGGGCGCTTGCAAGCAGCGTCGCCATGCCCAGCGCCACGCTGATGCGCGCGCCCCATTTCTGCGTATGGCGGGGCAGGATACGCGTGGCGGCGATCATGACGACGGCAACGCTGGCAAAGGCGAAGCTGAAGCCGGTTTCACCAAAGCCGCCGCGTTCGATCAGAATGCGCGGTGCGGTGGAAAAGAAAACGAAGAACGTGCCCATGGCTGTCGCGAATCCGAGCGTATAGGTCCAGAACGAAAAGTCCTTCACGATCCGGCCAAGACTTCCGGCTGCTGGCGCAGTGCTGCTCGGTCGTGTCTCGTGCCAGTGGCGCAAGGCGCGCCACGTTGCGGCGAGGCCGAACAGTCCGAGCGTGGCGAAGATTGCCCGCCATCCGAAACCCTTTGCAATCAGTGCGCCGGCAATCGGCCCAAGCGCCGGGACGAAGGAAAGCATGGCGCTGAACAGGCCATAGATCGTCGCCCCTTCGGGACGCGTCGCATAAACGTCGCGGACAGTTGCGAAAGTGGCGACCAGCGCCGCCGACGCCCCCGTTGCCTGCACGAAGCGAAGCGCCACAAATAGCGTGGCATTGTCGGTGATCGCCAGGGCGAAAGACGCAAGGGCGAAAACCAGCCCGCCGCCAATGAGGACCGGCCTGCGTCCGAAACGGTCCGACAATGGGCCGAACAGCAATTGCCCGACGCCCAGCATCACCATGTAGAGACTGAGGGTGAGCTGCACCATGGCGGGTGTTGTTTGCAGGATTGAGGGCATGGACGGCACCACCGGCAGGTAGATGTCCATGGCCAGCGAGGCGAGAATGTCGAAAGGAGCCATCAGCGCCAGCGCGAACGGCAGGGAATAGCTCCACTGAGGAGTTTGTTTGTTATCAAAAGGCATGACTAAGCATCCGCTCGAGGAAAATCGGGCGGCTGTCTGCCTTTTATAAACGCGCATCGTCGGGATGCGTTTTAAGGGAAGTTGGTCCGGGGCAGACGCCGCAACAGGTCGGAAAGGCTGTTGCGGCTTATCTGGTTGCGAGTTCGGTACTGCTCATTCTGTGTTGTCCCGGTTCGGTTGCAGGCTTGCTTTTAGCAGCAGCACGGCTTCAGCGCCAGCTATCCTCGCGCCACATGGCCGAAAAGGCTGTCCGGTAGTCGGGATAGGCAAATTCGTAACCGAGATCCTTGATGCGGCGGTTGGAGACGCGTTTGTTCTCGCCATAGAAGGAACGCGCCATCGGCGTCAGATCGGCCTCCTCGAAGGGGACTTCCGGCGGCGGCGTCGCGCCCATCAATTCCGCCGCATAGGTGACGACATCCTGCGGCGGGCTTGGTTCATTGTCGGTGATGTTGAAGATGCCGCCTGTGTCGGTGCCTGCCAGAAAGCGCAAGGAACCGGCAATGTCACCGACATGGATGCGGTTGAAGACCTGGTCCTTTTTCACGATGCGCCGTGCGTTGCCGCGTTCCAGATTGATGAAGGCGTTGCGGCCCGGCCCGTAAATGCCAGAGAGACGTAAGATCGCCAGCGGTGTTCCATGCCGTTCGCTCAATTGCCCCCATGCCTTTTCGGCTTCGACGCGCTCAAGGCTGCGGCGGGAGGCAGGCTTGCAGGCTGTGGTTTCGTCCACCCACGCGCCCTGATGGTCGCCATAGACGCCGACCGTCGACAGATAGCCGATCCAGCGGATGGTGTTGTCGGGACGGCGAAGCGCTTCCTCAACCACGGCGACGGCGGGATCGCCGCTTTCGCCGGGAGAGATTGAAACGACCACATGGGTCGATTGGGCAAGCCGGTCCAGAAGGTTCGGCGAGGGCGTCTCACCATCGAAAAGCAGCGGCTTTATGCCTGCCTGTTCAAGGAGGGGAAATTTCTGCTCGTGCCGTGTGGTTCCGTCGATGCGTTCAGCTTCACCGGCCATCCTTTGAGCAAAGGCTTGGGCGGAATAACCGGCTCCGAACAGAAAAATGCGCATCAGACTTCCTCCATATTCCACTCGGCCTGTACCGTAGCATCCTCTTCGGATGAGGCCAGACGTTTCCGCTTGGCGGCAACATGATCGGGGCTTGCCAGTTGCTTCAAGGCCCATATCGCCGCGCCGCGCACGACCGGCGCTGCGTCCTCCAGCAGGTGTTCGACACTCGGCAGAAGCGCGGCATCACCGGAATTTCCAGCGGCGATCAGCACATTGCGGATGAAGCGGTCGCGCCCGATCCGCTTTACCGGCGAGCCGGAAAAAAGCGTGCGGAAAGCCGGGTCATCCAGCGCCAGAAGATCGGCCAGATGCGGCTCTTTCAAGTCGTCACGGGCTTTCAGCTTCATTTCGCTGGTCGCCTGCGCGAACTTGTTCCACGGGCAGACGGAAAGGCAGTCGTCGCAGCCATAAATGCGGTTGCCGATGGCTTTTCGGAACTCTTGCGGGATCGGCCCCTTGTTCTCGATGGTGAGATAAGAAATGCAGCGCCGCGCATCGATGCGATAGGGCGAGGGAAAAGCCTTGGTCGGGCAGGCGTCGAGACAGGCGCGGCACGAGCCGCAATGGTCGCGATCAGGCTCGTCGGGCGGGATTTCCGCCGTGGTGAAAATCGAGCCGAGAAACAGCCATGAGCCAAGCTCGCGGCTTACCAGATTGGTGTGCTTGCCCTGCCAGCCGAGACCGGCGGCTTGCGCGAGCGGCTTTTCCATGACGGGCGCGGTGTCGACAAACACCTTGACGTCCTGCCCGGCGCGCGCGGCGAAGCGGCTCGCGATGTGTTTCAGCTTGCCCTTGATAATGCCATGATAGTCGCGGTTCTGCGCATAGACCGAGATGGCTGCGCGATCTCGTTTGTCCAGAATGGCGAGCGGATTGGCGTCCGGCCCGTAATTCATGGCCAGCATCATGATGGAGCGGACTTCCGGCCACAGCACGCTCGGATCGGCGCGGCGGGCTTCGGTTTCCTCCATCCATTCCATGTCGGCATGATGGCCGTCGGCAATATATTGCCGCAGCCGTTCGGGGGCTTGCGGAATTGCATCGGGCGTGGTGAAGGCAACGGCGTCGAAACCCACCGCCTTCGCCTCTTCGATCAGGAAGCGCTTGAGTTTCTGTTCGCGGCTATCAGAAATCGAGGTCGCCATAATGGGCCACCGGGGCAAGCCCGCGCACGCGGTCGGAGAGTAACGGGCGGAAAGCCGGGCGCGACTTCATGCGGGCATACCAGTCACGCGCCGCTTTGGTTTCGCCCCATTCGATTTCGCCCAGATAGTCGAGCACGGAAATGGAGGCCGCCGCCGCCATGTCGGCGTAGCTTGGATGCGCGCCGCCAAGCCAGTCGCGGGTCGCCGCCAGCCAGTCGATATATTTCATGTGCTGGCGGATATTGGTGCGGGCGGCGCGGATGGCGGTCGAATCCGGCGCGCTGCCGCCCATCTCTGCCGCCATTTGCAGCTTGAACACACGTTCGCGGGCAATGTGGCGCGTCACTTCATTCTCGAATTTCAGCAGGAACCAGTCGACCAGACGACGCACTTCGGCGCGCTCCATCGGGCTTTCCGGCAGGAGGCGGCGGCTGCGCTTCAATGCGCCGCGCGTCTCGTCCAGATATTCGGCGATCACCGTCGCGCCGACGACCGGCAGGTCGTTTTCGGCCAGGAGCACTGGCAGGGTTCCCGCCGGGTTCAGCGCCAGAAATTCCTTGCGGCGCGACCACGGCCGTTCCTCGATAAGTTCCGCTTCAACGCCATATTCGCCGAGGATGAGCCGCACATAGCGCGAACCCGAAGACATGGGATGATGAAAAAGCGTAAGCATGATCGACGCGAGACTCTCGACTGAAGCTTGAATTGAACGTCCGGAGTTTGCACGGCGGCTGGCGTTTGCGCATGCAGCAGGCTATTTCCTGCTATCAAGCGATTCGAAGCCGCCTCAACGGAATATAAAGTCTATAAGGGCTATGTTTGCGTGAGACAAGCAATCGCTGGAAATGCGTGTTTTCAGCCGATGGCCCGCTATCCCGATCCGCCTTTTTAACCCGTCGCCGTGCCCACTATCCCAAGGTACTGACTTCATGGATATTTTCAATCTTCTGGAAGCTGCATTTCTCGGTCTTATCGAAGGTCTGACCGAATTTATTCCGGTTTCCTCCACCGGACATTTGCTGCTGGTCGGGCATTTTCTGGGTTTTGAATCCACAGGAAAGACCTTCGAGGTGCTGATCCAGCTCGGCGCCATTCTGGCCATTCTGACGGTCTATTCGGCGAAACTTCTGAAAATCCTCGCTGATTTCCCCCGCGATGCCCGCACGCGGCGCTTCGTTTTCGGCATTCTGGTCGCTTTCCTGCCTGCGGCCGTCATCGGCGCGCTGGCGCATGGCTTCATCAAGAGCGTGCTGTTTGAAACGCCGATGCTGGTCTGCGTCATGCTGATCATCGGCGGGTTCATCCTGCTCTGGGTGGACCAGCTCAATCTGCGCCCGCGCTATCACGATGTGATGGATTATCCGCTGCCCATGTGCCTTGCCATCGGCTTCATCCAGTGCCTTGCCATGATACCGGGCGTGTCGCGTTCCGGCTCCACCATCGTCGGCTCGCTGCTGCTGGGGGCGGACAAGCGTTCGGCGGCGGAGTTTTCCTTCTTCCTCGCCATGCCCACCATGGCAGGCGCTTTTGCCTATGACCTCTATAAGAGCCGCGATATACTGTCGTTCAACGACGGGGCGCTGATCGGGGTCGGCTTCGTGATGGCCTTCATCTCCGGCGTTTTCGTCGTGCGCTATCTGCTCGACTATGTGTCTCGCCACGGCTTCAAGCTGTTTGCCTGGTGGCGTCTGATCGTCGGTGCGCTTGGAATGGCGGCGCTGTTGATCTGGGGATGAGGTGCGGTCCGCGTAGCGGACAAAAAGCCTGTGAGCCGGACAGCAAAAAGGGGCCGCGAGGCCCCTTGTTCGTTTCCGCTGCGGCTATGGATCACGCAAAGCCGGTCTTGGTGTATTGTCCGGCGACGCGGTAGCGCCACAGATAGGATGGCAGCACGGCGTCGACGCTTTCCGGCGTGATGCCGATGCCCTGCAATGTGCGGCCTTCCTTGATGGCCTTTTCGGAAACCACATTGTCGAATTTCAGCAGCGTCACCTGATCGTTGGTGAGCATCGGGTTCGGCAGCAGGCCGAGGACCGACGCCTGCAAACGGGCAACCCACCATGGCATGGAGAGGATCGCGCGCTTGCGCCCGATGACGCCAAGCATGTCCTTCATCCAGTTCTTGAACGGCTGCACATCCGGGCCGCCCAGCTCATAGATGCCGCCTGCCGCCAGCTTGCCATCGACAGCAAGCGCCACGGCTTCCGCCACGTCGCCGACATAGACCGGCTGGAGTTTTGTCTCGCCGCCGCCTATTGCCGGCAGGAAAGGCGAGAAGCGCGCCATATTGGCGAAGCGGTTGAAGAAGCGGTCTTCGGGGCCGAAAATGATCGACGGACGGAGGATCACGCTATCCGGCAGGACGGAAAGGATGGCCTTTTCGCCTTCCGCCTTGGTGCGCGCATAATCCGACGGCGAATTGGCGTCGGCTGCAAGCGAGGACACATGCGTCATGCGGATGCCTGCGGCCTTGGCGGCTTCGGCAATGTTTTTCGCGCCCAGCACCTGAACGGCGTTGAAGCGCTGGCGGCCGCTTTCGGACAGAATGCCGACGAGGTTGATCACATGATCGGCCCCCTTGATCACGTGCTCCACCGAGCCGCGATGGCGTACATTGGCCTGCACCATCTGGATCTGGCCGACATTGCCGAGCGGGGCCATGTAATAGGCGATTTCCGGCTTGCGCACGGCGACACGCACGCGATAGCCGCGCTTGGTGAGAGCCGCGACGACCGCACGCCCTACAAAGCCGGAGCCGCCGAAAACGGTGACCAGTTTCGGCCTGTTGTGGACTTCGTTCGGTTCGGTCTTCATCCTAAACTCCTGCATGAAAGCACGCTATTCGAGCGGTGATTTATCGCCTTTTTGCCACAAGGCAAAGGGGACTTGTTGTCACGATTGCGAAAGCTGCCGGTTTTCCCGCCTTTTGGCGCGAATACTCCTTTGAAATTTGGCATCTTGCTGTTAAATCGCGCGCATGAGCACACCACTAGACCATATTCGCAATTTTTCGATCGTCGCCCATATCGACCACGGCAAATCGACGCTGGCCGACCGCCTCATTCAGTTGACCGGCGGGCTGGATACGCGTGAGATGAAGGATCAGGTCCTCGACTCGATGGATATCGAGCGCGAGCGCGGCATCACCATCAAGGCGCAGACCGTCCGTCTTTCCTACAAGGCGAAGAACGGCGAAGATTATGTGCTGAACCTGATCGACACGCCCGGCCACGTCGACTTTGCCTATGAAGTCTCGCGCTCGCTGGCGGCGTGCGAAGGTTCGCTTCTGGTGGTGGATGCCTCACAGGGCGTGGAAGCGCAGACGCTGGCGAACGTTTATCAGGCCATCGACAACAACCACGAAATCGTGGTCGTGCTGAACAAGATCGACCTGCCCGCCGCCGAGCCTGAGCGCGTGAAGCAGCAGATCGAGGAAGTCATCGGCATCGATGCGGCGCAGGCCGTGCATATTTCCGCCAAGACCGGCCTCGGGATTGAAGATGTGCTGGAAGCCATCGTCACGCAGTTGCCCGCGCCGAAGGAAGGCGACCGCAACGCGCCGCTGAAGGCCATGCTGGTCGATAGCTGGTATGATAGCTATCTTGGCGTCATCGTTCTGGTGCGTATCATCGATGGCGTGCTCAAGAAGGGCCAGACCATCCGCATGATGGGCACGGGCGCGAAATATCCGGTGGAACGCACCGGCGTATTCACGCCCAAAATGGTTCAGGTGGACGAACTCGGCCCCGGCGAGCTTGGCTTCATCACCGCGTCCATCAAGGAAGTGGCCGACACCCGCGTTGGCGATACGATCACCGAAGATCGCCGCCCGACCGAAAAGATGCTGCCCGGCTTCAAGCCCGCGCAGCCGGTTGTGTTCTGCGGCCTGTTCCCGGTCGATGCGGCGGATTTCGAGGACCTGCGCGCTGCCATGGGCAAGCTGCGCCTCAACGATGCGTCGTTCTCGTTCGAAATGGAAACCTCTGCGGCCCTTGGCTTCGGCTTCCGTTGCGGCTTCCTCGGCCTTTTGCATCTGGAAATCATTCAGGAGCGTCTGGAGCGCGAGTTCAATCTCGACCTCATCACGACCGCGCCTTCGGTTGTCTATCGCCTGAAAATGACGGACGGCACCGAGAAGGAACTCCACAATCCGGCCGATATGCCGGATGTGGTGAAGATCAGCGCGATCGAGGAGCCCTGGATCAAGGCAGCCATCATGACGCCGGATGATTATCTCGGCGCGATCATGAAGCTTTGCCAGGAGCGCCGCGGCATCCAGATCGACCTGACCTATGTCGGGCCGCGCGCCATGATCACCTATGATCTGCCGCTCAACGAAGTGGTGTTCGATTTCTACGACCGCCTCAAGTCGATCTCGAAGGGCTATGCCTCGTTCGATTACAATCTTTCGGATTACCGCGAGGGTGATCTGGTCAAGATGTCGATCCTCGTTAACGAAGAGCCGGTGGACGCGCTTTCGATGCTGGTGCACCGTTCGGCTGCGGAAAAGCGCGGTCGCGCGCTCTGCGAAAAGCTGAAAGAGCTGATCCCGCAGCACATGTTCAAGATTCCGATCCAGGCGGCGATTGGCGGCCGCATCGTGGCGCGCGAGACGATCTCGGCGCTGCGCAAGGACGTGACGGCCAAGTGCTACGGCGGCGACGTGACGCGCAAGCGCAAGCTTCTGGAAAAGCAGAAGGAAGGCAAGAAGCGCATGCGCCAGTTCGGCAAGGTCGAAATCCCGCAGGAGGCCTTTATTCAGGCGCTCAAGATGGGCGATGATTGAGTGCCTGCCCATTTCGGGCAGGCACATTATGTTTAATGGAATCGGGGGGGCGTTGGATGTTCTCCAATGTCCCGAGGTTTTCGGTCGCCGCCCTCGTTTATCTCAGAAATAATTCGTTCAATTTTATTGATCAGAATGTTTCCGAGCGCTTGCAGCTTTGCGTCTGGTTGGCCAAGCCGGATTAATCGCTGCGATCGCAAGCAGAGGACAGCAAGGTCATCGGGTTTATTTTCTGTATACAGTTCTGGAAATATGGATAGTGTTGCTCGGACAAAATGATCGTCAAGTTTTGGTTTAGCGGTATTCCAGATATGCACTGCAGTGACGCCGTTACTGTCGATCATACTGAAATTCGGCTTGAATGTTACTTTGAATAAATCTTTAGGGCTTTGATAAGTAACATTTGTTGCGGTAGATACTTCTGAAAGATTATGTTTTCTCCATTCAAGAAAAGCTTGAAGGCCTAAACGAGCCGAATTGCGCTCGGCTGCTTTCTTAATATCCTTTATATGGCCAATCACTAATGCTGGGTCGCCGTCGTTTAGAGCGATTTCAGTACAGAGTCTTCTAACGCTTCCATGGAAATCGTAGCCGCCGCCAGTCTTTGGTTCAAGGCGGCCTCGAATTTCTGTCTTTTGAGGCTTTTCGTTTAGGTGTAATATTTTGAGAAAAGAGGAAATTCCGAAATTGGGCATGAGGGCTCCGTTCGAATATAACTAGAATAATATAGGGTATTTTTTTTGAGCTTAAAGAGCAGTTCTTTAAATTATATCATTCTAATATTTGCATATGCTAATATAATTGAAGTTCTCTATCAATATTGGACGAGGTACTAGTTCACATGTCCGAACATCCCCGCATATCCATCACCTATTGCACTCAATGCAACTGGCTGTTGCGGGCGGCGTGGATGGCGCAGGAACTGTTGCAAACTTTCGGGCAGGATCTGGCGGAAGTGGCTCTACGTCCGGGCACGGGCGGGGTTTTTGAAATCCGCGTTCAAATGCCTGATGGCAGTGAAGAACTCATCTGGGAACGCAAGCGCGATGGCGGTTTTCCGGAAGCCAAGGTGTTGAAGCAGCGCGTGCGTGATCTGGTCTGGCCGGAGCGTGATCTCGGTCATTCGGACAATAAGCCGAAGTCCGAATAGCGGGTCTGCAAATTCGCTGACCCGCTTGGAATGCGGTTAGTCTTCATCCACGACACGCAAACGTAGCTGACCCGGTTCGGTCGGTCTGGCCTGTGGGCGTGAAGGTTCCTCCGTGGGCGCAGGGCCGAACTCCAGCGCCTCGATCTTCGCGCCGCGTTTCGTTACCTTGCTGGAAGAGACCAGAATATCGTCAATATCCTTGTTGGCTTGCGCGAAATGCGTCTGCAGCTTGCGCACGCGCTCGTCGAGGCGGCCCACATCTTCCATCAGCCGGATCACTTCGCCCTGAATGACATGCGCCTGCTCGCGCATCCGGGCGTCTTTCAGAATAGCCTGAATGACCTGAATGGAGAGCATCAGCAGCGACGGCGAGACGATCACCACCCGCGCCCGGTGCGCGCGCTGGATGAGCGCCTCAAAATGCTCGTGAATATCCGCAAAGATCGATTCCGACGGCACGAACAGGAAGGCAGTGTCCTGCGTTTCGCCGGGGATCAGATATTTGTCGGACACATCCTTGATATGGATTTCCATATCGCGGCGGAACTGGGCGACTGCCACCTTGCGCGCCTCCGCCTGTTCGGTCTCGCGCATGGCATTCCAGGCTTCAAGCGGGAATTTCGCGTCGATCACCAGTGAGGGCGCGTTGTTGGGCATACGCACAAGGCAATCGGGCCGGGTGCTGTTGGAAAGCGTTGCCTGAAATTCGTAGGCGCCCTGCGGCAGGCCGTCGGCAATGATCGCCTCCATCCGCGACTGGCCGAAAGCGCCGCGCGTCTGCTTGTTGGCGAGGATCGCCTGCAATTGTACCACCTGACCGGCGAGCGACTGGATATTGTTCTGCGCCGTGTCGATGACGGCGAGGCGCTCCTGCAATTTGGCAAGGTTCTCGTGGGTCGAGCGCGTCTGCTCGGTCATGGTCTGGCCGATGCGGTGCGTCATGCCGTCGAGCCGTTCGCGGATCGACTGATTCAATTCCGCCTGCCGTGAGCCGAATACTTCCGCCATGGTCTGCATGCGACCCTGCATTTCTGCTTGGGCTTTCAGGATTTCCGCCATGCGATATTCCGCGTCGCGGGCGCGGTCCTCGGCCTGCGCTTCCGCAACTGCGCGAAGCCGGGCGGAACGCGCCGCCGCGATCAGAAAAAGGCAGAGGCACAGCACCAGCACGACAATGCCCGCCAGCAGGATATTGCCGAGCGTGAAGGATGTGGCGCCGAGCTGCAGAAGCGGCTCATTCAAGAGATTTTGGTTTTCCATGGGAAGAGCTTAGCTGATTCGTATCGCCTTGATGAGATCAAAACGGGAACATTTTGCAAAGTGTAATTGACGATTCCCATGCGAGCGATTACGTGAAGCGCATGTCTGTAAAACCGCTTGTCATCCTTCCCGATCCCGTCCTGCGTCAGGTTTCCGCGCCTGTGGAACGCTTTGACGACCAGCTGCGCAAATTTGCCGGCGACATGTTCGACACCATGTATGATGCGCCGGGCATTGGCCTTGCCGCCATTCAGGTGGGCGAACCGATCCGCATGCTCGTCATCGATCTCGCCAAGGAAGGCGAGCCGAAGGCGCCGCATGTCTTCGTCAATCCGACGATCGTGCAGTCTTCCGACGAGCGCGGCACCTATGAAGAGGGCTGTCTTTCAATCCCGGATTATTATGCCGAGGTGGAGCGCCCCGCGACGGTCAAGGTCGAGTATTTCGATGCCGACGGCAAGCCGCAGTCCATGGAAGCCGACGGGCTGATGGCCACCTGCCTGCAGCATGAGATCGACCATCTGAACGGCGTGCTCTTCATCGACCATATTTCCAAGCTCAAGCGCGATATGGTCATCAAGAAGTTCAAGAAGCTAGCCAGCCAGCGCGCATCCGGGAAAGTGCTTTAATGCGTGTCGTTTTCATGGGGACGCCGGAATTTTCCGTGCCGATCCTCACCGCCATTATCGGTCACGGTTATGAGGTTGTTGCGGTCTATACGCAGCCGCCGCGTCCGGCGGGCCGCAGAGGTCTGGAGCTGACCAAGTCGCCGGTGCATGAAAAGGCCGAGCAGTTCGGCATTCCGGTGTTCACGCCGAAGAGCCTCAAGAGCCCGGAAGAGCAGGCGGTTTTCGCAAGTCTCGAAGCTGATGTCGCGATTGTGGTGGCCTATGGCCTGCTGCTGCCGCAGGCCATTCTCGATGCGCCGCGTCTTGGTTGCTATAATGGCCATGCCTCGCTTTTGCCCCGCTGGCGCGGTGCCGCTCCCATCCAGCGCGCCATCATGGCGGGCGATGCGGAAACCGGCATGATGATCATGAAGATGGATGCGGGGCTCGATACCGGGCCGGTTGCCATGGCGGAAAAGATTGCCATCACGCCGGACATGACGGCGGGCGAGCTGCATGATCGCCTGAGCATGATCGGGGCCGACCTGATGATCCGCGCGCTGGGCGCGCTGGAGCGGGAAAGCCTTGCCTTGCAGCCGCAGGCGGAAGAAGGCGTCACCTATGCCGCCAAGATCGACAAGGCCGAGGCGCGCATAGACTGGTCGAAGCCTGCAAAGGACGTGCACAACACCATTCGCGGCCTGTCGCCTTTTCCGGGCGCGTGGTGCGAGATGGAAATCAACGGCGCTGTCGAGCGCGTGAAACTGCAGCGCTCCACCTTGGGCGAGGGCAGGGGCGAACCGGGCGCGGTGCTGGATGATCGGCTGACGGTTGCCTGCGGCGAGGGCGCCGTCCGGCTCGTCACGCTGCAGCGTTCCGGCGGCAAGCCATTGCCTGCGCAGGAATTTCTGCGTGGCGCACAGGTCACGAAGGTTCTGTAAGCGGTGCCGCGCTACAAGCTCACTGTCGAATATGACGGCACGCCCTATGTCGGCTGGCAGCGGCAGGAAAACGGCCATGCGGTGCAGAATGCCATCGAGCTGGCATTCAAGAAGTTCTGTGGCGAGGACCTGACATTGAGCGCCGCCGGGCGCACCGATGCGGGCGTTCATGCGACAGCACAGGTTGCCCATGTCGACCTTGCCAAGGACTGGGACGCGGGCAAGGTGCGCGATGCGGTCAATGCGCATCTGGTCATGGCGGATGAGCGCGTCAGCATTCTGAATGTCGAGAAGACGACCGACACATTCGACGCCCGTTTTTCGGCACGCGCCCGGCATTATCTCTATCGCATCCACAATCGCCGTGCGCCCCTGGCCATCGATTATCAGCGCGCGTGGTGGGTGCAGAAACGCCTTGACGCCGATGCAATGCATGAAGCGGCGAAGCGGCTGTTGGGCGAGCACGATTTCACGACGTTTCGCGCCACGCAATGCCAGGCCAAGAGCCCGGTCAAGACGCTCGACCGGCTGGATGTCACCCGCAATGGCGATTATGTTGAGATGCGCGTTTCAGCGCGGTCCTTCCTGCACAATCAGGTCAGGTCATTTGCGGGCAGCCTGATGGAAGTGGGCGTAGGGCGCTGGACAGCGGATGATTTGCAGGCTGCCTTGGAAGCCAGAGACCGCAAGGCTTGCGGGCAGGTTGCCCCGCCCTATGGGCTTTATCTTGTCGGCGTCGATTACGCCTTCCCGTTTTAGGAAGTATGGTCTCTCAAGAGTCCATGCTTCCTAATACGACTGCGGATCAAAGCCGATCCCGAGCAATTGCTGCAGCAGGACAGTCAGGAACAGCGAGCCGAAGAAGATGCAGGCGAAGAACGGCGCGGCATAGGCATGAGGCCGCTGCAGCGCGACGAATGTGAGCCGGTAGCTCAGAACGATGGATATGCCGAACATGATGAAGGCGAACAATGTCGACACATCGGTCCGTCCGGGAAAGAACAGTTGCAGCAATGTGATGGGCGCGAAGATCCATGCAATGAGCGCGCTGCCCCAATTGGTGGCAATCACGAAGGCCGCATAGCGCTTGGCGATGCCGATTTGCCTGGCGACAAGGCCGACGATGACGAGCGGGATGACCCAGGCCGCGATGTCCACGAAGGCGGCGCGGGTGACGATGGCAAAGCGCAGGCCCGCTTCCTCGCGACCCGCCGCCAGGTTCGCCGCATAGGCCACCCAGCTTGCGAACATTGGCGGCAGCGCAACGGCTATCGCATAGAATGACGACCAGAAGCTCTCGGCAGAAACGTCGAGATGATCCAGTCCTTCCTTGCGCCCGAGCATCATTTTCCAGACGCCCCAGAAATATCTGAAAATATCGTCCAGGCTTGGCATGAGATTCCCAAACTTTCGCATAATCCGGGCGGACAGGTCGTGCGACTGTCCGGGGCTATGCTCTATCCAAAGAAACTGGCTCAAAGAAATCGGCGATGAAGCGCTCATAAATCTGTGTCAGGCCTTCAAGGTCGGCAAGGGCCACGCGCTCGTCAACCATGTGCATGGTCTGCCCGACAAGGCCAAACTCAACCACCGGGCAGTAATCCTTGATGAAGCGGGCGTCGGAGGTGCCGCCAGAGGTCGACAGTTCCGGGCGCTTGCCGGTCACTGCCTCCACCGATGCGGTCAGCGTGCCGATCAGCTTCTCGTCGCGGGTCAGGAACACATGGCTCGGATGCTCGCGCCAGGTCAGTTCATAATTGATCGGCGTTTCGCGCCCCGGGCGCAGGCGATCGTCGCGGGCGGCCTTTTCGAGGCGCGCCACGATTTCGGCCTGCAAGGTTTCTGCCGTCCATGTGTCGTTGAAGCGGATATTGAACGAGGCGGTTGCCTTGTTCGCGATGACATTGGTGGCCTTGTTGCCCACATCGATGGTCGTGACTTCCAGATTGCTGGCCTGAAAATCTGCCGTGCCTTCATCGAAAGCCGGGTAAAGCAGGCTGTCGACCAGTGTTGTGATTCCGCGCACCGGATTTTCGGCCAGATGCGGATAGGCGGCATGGCCCTGCACGCCGTGGACGGTGATGGTGCCTGACAGCGAGCCGCGCCGTCCGATCTTGATCATGTCGCCGAGCGCGTTCGGATTGGTCGGCTCGCCGACGATGGACGCATCCCAGCTTTCGCCGCGCTGTTTTGCCCAGTCGAGAAGCTTGACCGTGCCATTGATGGCCGGGCCTTCCTCGTCGCCGGTGATCAGGAAGGAAACGCTGCCCTTGATGCTGCCATGCTTTTCGATGTGGCGGGCAACGGCTGCGACGAAACAGGCGACGCCGCCTTTCATGTCCACCGCGCCGCGACCGTACATCACGCCGTCCTCGATGGCGGCGGAGAAGGGCGGGTGCTTCCAGTCGCCTTCATTGCCGGGCGGCACGACATCGGTATGGCCTGCGAACATCAGATGCGGGCCATTGCCTGACTTGCGGGCATAGAGATTTTCGATATCGGGCGTGCCTTCATCGCGGAAGACGGGCCGCTCCACCGAAAATCCCATCGGCTTCAGCATGGCTTCCAGCGCCGTCAGGGCGCCGCCCTCGGCGGGCGTGACAGACGGGCAGCGGATCAGGGCGGCAAGATTATCGGCGGGATTAATGGCTAAACTCATGGGATCGGGACTTTGTGAAAAGGGAATCGTCTGGTGGCGAGATTATCGCGCATCCCGAAAAGTGCGAAGCGGTTTTCGGAACAAGATGCGCGTGGAGGCAACCGGCATCCCGAAAAGTGCGAAGCGGTTTTCGGAACATGGTGTCGTAGACGGCGGCGGTTGTGCGTGGGAGGCGATGTTTCGCCTTTCACTTGTTTTTCTCGCCCGGTTTCAATTTGGGAACGAAATTTCCTTGACCGAAGGGGCACTGTCATCGTTAGTTAAAAAAGAGTTGATAACGAGACCCGCAAAGGGCCGGTCAACGGGAACTCTTTTAAAAATGGGAAATTGCGCATGCGTTTTGTCACTTCTGCGATAGCAGGCATGATGGTGTTCTTCGGCGGGGCGGCGATGCCGGCCAAAGCCGCGCAATGGAGTGAGGCAGGCGGGCTTACAAGCATTCCTTACGGACACAAGGATTATTGCGATCGCAACAAGCGCGATTGCGGCGCGCATCGCGTCCTGCCGCCGATGAAGCTCACCCCGCAGCGCATGAAGCTGCTGCAATCGGTCAGCAGCTCCGTCAATCACCGCATCAAGCCGGTCTCCGATCAGGACAATTACGGCAAGCGCGATTACTGGACGCTTCCGGTCAACGGCAAGGGCGATTGCGAGGACTATGTGCTGATGAAGAGGGCGCAGCTCATGGCGCGCGGCATCAGCCCGTCATTGCTGCTTATCACCATGGTGCAGGGCAGCGAGCCGCATGTCATCCTGACCGCCCGCACGGATCACGGTGATTATATTCTCGACAATCTGCGCGACGAAGTGCTGCCGGTCGAGAAGACATCGTACCGCTATATAAAGATGCAGTCGCCGGCCAATTCGGGCCAATGGGTTTCCATCGTCGGACGGTCTGTCGCCGTCGCCAGGAACTGACCGATAGCGCTCCGCCCAACGCCGGTTCACTCCTCATCAAGCCGCATTTCGATGCGGCTTTTTGTTTTCAGTTGCTCGGCCGCCAAAAAGCGAGAGTTGCGAAAATCCTCTCATTGTTCACTCCCATTGGACAATATATTCGGACAGACTGTTCGCGCTTTTTGAACAAAAACTCTTTCACAACGGTTTTGTGAAGACCTATGCTCATTATAAATCTTTGATTCCTTTTATTTATTTTTGAATCTGAATTTATGACCCGTAAAATTGGCTGCACGAAGGTGTGATCAAGAAAACGTTTTCGTGACTGGAACTTTTGCTCATTGTCACCCATTTCAACTGCATCGGAACGACGAACAAAACGCCGCTCCACTTCCAAGGAGATAGGAAAATGAAGAAGATTGTTCTTGCTGCCGCTGCCCTTGCTCTTACCGCCGGCGCCGCCTTTGCTGAAAACCCGCGTGTTGGCGAGCCCGCCGATCTTTACGCGAACGACCGCACCCCGGTTGCGTCCGAGAAGGTTGACTACACGGCTCCTGCATCGATCCAGAAGGCTCCGGTCTATCAGAACGGCTCTGCTCATCGCTTCGGTGACGCATCGCCTTCCTCATACGAGAACTAAGAGTTCCTTCGGACTTTTGGTCCTCCGGCCCTGGTGGGTCACGCATGAACAGTCCCGAAGTGTCGGTGCATTTCCTCCCAGATGTGCCTGACATTGCGGGGCAGGGCCACGAAGGCCCAGCTAACCAATGTCCCCTATGAGCTCGAAATGGTGCGATCGGTCAAAACCGATGTCGGGGACGCTATAAAGAAAAGGAATATACACATGAAAAAATTTGCTCTCGCAGCCCTTGCTGTCGCTCTTAGCGCCGGTGCTGCCTATGCCGAAAACCCTTACGTTGGCGAGCCTGCAAATATGGCAGCCCAGGACAAGGCTTTCATGGAGCCTGGCCAGGCTCCCGTTGCGCTTGGCAATATCGATTACACCGCTCCGGCTTCCATTCGCCAGTCTGCGCCGGTCTATCAGAACGGTTCGGCTCATCGCTTCGGCGACGCTTCCCCGGCCAGCTATCAGAACTAATTCTTTCTGACAGCTGGAAATCCCCAGGCCATCCCTTGCGTTTCCCCCCTCACGCACGGGATGGCCGAGGGAATGCCGAAAGGCGGTCAAGGCCGCAATCAGGAATCTCCCCGGAGGATGGCTTCAATGTCTCCCCGGACTGCCCGGATCAGAGGCATTGTGCCATCCGAAGGGGCGACCAGGTTCAAATGAAAAAGGCGGAGCCCGCAAGCTTCGCCTTTTTCTTTTCGGATGACGTATTGTTAGAGCGGTTCCTATTTTGACGGAATCGTTGGAACCGCTCTATCCATTTGTTTTTCCGCATTTCCGAACGCAAAACCGTTTCACACTTTTGCTGGAAATGCTCTAGTCAGTCGCGCAGCAATTCGTTGATCGACGTCTTGGAGCGGGTTTTTTCATCGACGCGCTTGACGATGACGGCGCAATAGAGGCTTGGGCCCCAGTTTTCGCCCGGAACGTTCTTGCCCGGCATGGTGCCTGCAACGACGACGGAATAGGGCGGCACTTCGCCGTAGAAGACCTCGCCAGTGGCGCGGTCCACGATCTTGGTGGACTTGCCGATGAAGACGCCCATGCCGAGGACCGAGCCTTCGCGCACGATGCAGCCTTCAACGACTTCCGAACGCGCGCCGATGAAGCAATTGTCCTCGATGATGGTCGGGCCAGCCTGCATCGGCTCCAGCACGCCGCCAATGCCCACGCCGCCGGAAAGATGGACATTCTTGCCGATCTGCGCGCAGGAGCCGACCGTCGCCCAGGTGTCGACCATCGTGCCTTCGCCGACATAGGCGCCGAGATTGACGAAGGAAGGCATGAGGATCGCGTTCGGCGCGATATAGGCCGAGTGACGCACGACGCAGTTCGGCACGGCGCGGAAACCAGCCTTTTCAAACTCGTTGGCCGTCCATCCGTCGAACTTTGAAGGAACCTTGTCCCACCAGGACGACTGGCCGGGGCCACCCTTGATGACTTCCATCGGGTTGAGGCGGAAGGAGAGCAGAACCGCTTTCTTCAGCCATTGGTTGACATGCCAGTTGCCGTCCGCCTGTTTTTCTGCGACACGGGCTTCACCGCGGTCGAGCAGAATGAGCGATTGTTCGACGGCATCGCGCACTTCACCGCGCGTTGCCGTATTGATGCCGTCGCGCTCGTCGAAAGCCTTGTCGATTGTCTTCTCAAGGGAGGCGAGGTCTGGCTTGGTCATAAGGTGCGGTCTCCATGATGGGGCGGCGGAAGGCAGGCGGGAGAGGTCCAGCCCGTTTGCTGGGAAATTGATTAAGCGATGGCGCCATGAGGGTCAATCTCGTTCGTGATCCGATTGCGGCGCCACGTTTGAGACAGATTAAGCATTTAGCGCCAGAATGAATGTTCAATTCTTTGCATGGCGGAATGAAAGAGCAGGTGAGTAGCATGAACCCGATGGAGAAGTCCGGCTGGACGCCGTTCCCCAATTCCGAGGATGCGGTCAAGCAGGCGCGCACCGTACCGCAGACGCCGCAGACCGAAGCGCCTGCCTATCGGCTTGCATTCACCGACGACGACTTCATGACCCGGCGTGACTTGCGCCCGGTGCGTCTGCAATTGGAGCTTCTGAAGCCGGAAATGATTCTGGCCGACCGCGGCATCAAGTCCACCGTGGTCATGTTCGGCGGGGCGCGCATTCCAGAGCCCGGCGGCGAGGCCTGGGCAGCCAAGAACGAGGTGCAGAAAAAGAACCTTGAAGCCAACGCGCAATATTACGAGGAAGCGCGCAAATTCGCGCGGCTTTGCTCCGAATATTCCGCCACGACCTATTATCGCGAATTCATCGTGGTGACGGGCGGCGGTCCCGGCGTGATGGAAGCGGGCAATCGCGGCGCCGCCGATGTCGGCGCGCCGACCATCGGCCTCAATATCGTGCTGCCGCACGAACAGGCGCCAAACACCTATGTCACGCCCGATCTCTGCTTTAACTTCCATTATTTCGCGATCCGCAAGATGCATTTCCTGATGCGGGCCAAGGCGATCTGCGTGTTCCCCGGCGGCTTTGGCACCATGGATGAACTTTTCGAGGCGATGACGCTGATCCAGACCAATCGCATGGAGCGTATGCCGCTGATCCTGTTCGGCAAGGCGTTCTGGACCAAGGCGATCAATATCGAGTTTCTGGCCGAGCAGGGCACGATTTCGCCCGCCGATATCGAGCTCTTGAACTTTGTCGAAACCGCCGACGAAGCATGGGACCTCATCAAGGATTTCTACAAGCTCTGATTGGAGGCCCTATATTAGGAGGCACATGGCCTCCTAATACTCACCGATTTACGTATTCATTTTTCTGTTATCTAATGCTATCAGTTAATGTTTCTAAAACGGAGAGAAAACTATGAGCAATACTCAGTATTGGGATAGCCTTTCGAACTTCTGTTATTCATTTAGGAAATTTATTGATGCCATGTGGAAGGTATGGGGATGGTTTGGCATTGCCATTGTGTCAGGCGTCGTACACAATAACCCACAGTCTTCTTCTGCTTTGGCTTTCTTAGCTTTCGTTACGGGAGTTCTCTATTTGGTTGCTTGGTTCCTTGAGAGACAGATCGAAGGATTGACCGAAAAAGGGCGCAACTCAAATTGGTTACTGAGCCTAAGTGTTACCGGCGTCTTTCTATATCTCGCAGTATATTTTGCAGTATCGATCGGGGACTTGATTTCCAGCGTTGCACTTCGGGTATTTAGTTAGCTTCTAGCTGATGAATCAGTAGCTGACTTCGTGATGTAGGGCCGTGGGCGGTGAACGAGGGTCACCAGCACGACGGAGATAATCATCAGGAGATACCACGAGCCGAGCTTGCTCATCGATACCAGTTCAAAGCCGTTGCGCTGGTTGGGATAAAGCCATGCTTTCGACCATGTGCCGATGTTTTCGGCGATCCAGATGAAAAGCGAGGTCAGCAGGAAGGCCACCAGCAGCGGCATTTTGTGCCGGAAGCGGAAGACGCGGTAATGCATGGTGGTGCGCCAGAAAAGGGCAAAGGTTGCGGCGAACAGCAGCCAGCGCATGTCCCAGATGAAGTGGTGCGCGAAGAAATTGATATAGATCGCGGCAGCCAGAACCACGGTCATCCAAAGCGGCGGATAGTGGTTCAGCCTTATATCGAAGATGCGATTGATGCGCGCCATATAGGAGCCGACAGCCGCATACATGAAGCCAGAGAAAAGCGGCACGCCGCCAATGCGGAAGAAGTTTTCTTCCGGATAGACCCATGAACCGGCATGGGTCTTGAACACTTCCATCGCCGTGCCGACGACATGGAAGATGAGGATGACCTTGGCTTCCTCCCACGCTTCCAGCTTGAAAACCAGCATGGCAAGCTGGATCGCGAGCGCGAAGAGAAACAGGAAATCATAGCGTGTTATGAACCCCGCGCCGCCATCCGGCCAGAACCAGCGGGTGACGATGATGAGCGCCAGCATCGCGCCGCCGAAAAGGCAGGCCCATGCCTGTTTCAATCCGAAAACCAGAAATTCGATCAGCGCATCGCTGATCCGGTGACGGGGCAGATTATCGAGCAGGCGATGGGCTGCCTCGTCGATATGCTTTTCCAGACCGGTGAAATGCCTATCGTCGCGCAATAATTTCTTCCAGAAACAGGGTCAGGTTGTCGGTCACATAGTCCACCTGATCGGTGAACTCGGGATCGCTTTCCCATATTTCGGAAAATGTGGGCTCAAAATTGTTCGGCACCACCAGAACCGTCTTCATGCCGAGGGTCTTGGGCACGACGAGATTGCGGGCAAGGTCCTCGAACATCACGGCCTTGCCCGCATCGACACCGAAAGCGCCGAGGAAACGGTCATAGGTGGCCCGTTCCGGCTTCGGCATCAGGCCGGCCGCGACAATATCGAAAATATCGTCGAAATCGTCGAGGATTCCGAGCTGGCGCGCCGCGCGTTCGGCATGGCCGCGATCACCGTTGGTGAAGATGAAGCGACGGCCCGGCAGCGCTTTGATTGCCTCCCCGAGCGCCGGATTTGGGGTGAGCCAGGAATAGTCGATATCATGGACCTTTTGCAGAAAGTCGTCCGGGTCGATCTGATGGCACTCCATCAAGCCTTTCAGCGTGGTGCCATATTCCAGATAGAACTGCTTTTGAATCTTGCGCGCTTCGTCGCGCGGCAGGTTCAACAGGGCCTCGACATAGCTCGTCATCTTCACGTCGATCTGCGCAAACAGATTGGCGGCGTGCGGGTAGAGCGTGTTGTCGAGGTCGAACACCCAGTCCGTGACGTGGGCGAAGGCAGCTCTGTCCGGAATATCGGTCATAGTTTTTTCCTTACGGCACGATCAACGTGCCGGCGCCATGCTCGGTGAAAAGCTCCAGCAGCACCGAATGCGGGGTCTTGCCGTTGAGGATGACAACGCCTTCCACGCCGCGGCGGATGGCGTCGATGCAGGTTTCCACCTTGGGGATCATGCCGCCGGAAATCGTGCCGTCCTTGATGAGCGCCTGCGCATCGGCAACCGACAATTCCTTGATGAGGTTCTTGTCCTTGTCGAGAACGCCCGGAACATCGGTCAGGAACAGGAGGCGCGTTGCGGCGAGCGCACCGGCAATCGCGCCTGCAAAAGTGTCGGCATTGATGTTGTAGGTGTGGCCGTCGCGGCCCGGCGCGACCGGCGCAATGACCGGGATCATTTCGGAGCGAGCCAGCAAATCGAGCAGGGTGCGGTCCACTTCCGCCGGTTCGCCGACGAAGCCGAGGTCCAGCACTTTCTCGATGTTGGAATCCGGGTCGAGGACAGTCTTGTGCGCCTTCTGCGCGAAGACCATGTTGCCATCCTTGCCGCAAAGCCCGATCGCCCATTCGCCTTCCGCATTGATGAGGGCGACGATTTCCTTGTTGATGGAACCGGCCAGAACCATTTCCACCACTTCGACGGTCTTTTCGTCGGTGACGCGCAAGCCGCCTTCAAAGCGGGATTCGATGCCGAGCTTGGTCAGCATGGCCTGAATCTGCGGGCCGCCGCCATGCACGACGATCGGGTTTACGCCCGACTGCTTCAAAAGCGCGATGTCCCGTGCGAAAGCCCTGCCCAGTTCCGGATTGCCCATGGCGTGACCGCCATATTTCACGACGACATGCTTGTTCTCGTAGCGCTGCATATAGGGCAGGGCTGCGGACAGAAGTTGCGCTTGCATTTCGGGATTTTCAAGTGTCGTCATCGCGGGCTCCATGGCAGGCGACAGGGCAGGAAGAAACAGGTTTTTCTAGACTGGTTTTGCGGCAATTGGAATCCGTGAAAAATGGAAAACTGCCCGGCTGATTATCAGGATTCCTTGATTAGCAGCGCGATTGCCGCGCGCAACTCGTCGAGACCTACACCCTTTTCCGATGATGTGGCGATGATGCCGGGGAAGCAGGCCGCGCGCTTGTAGGTGAGCTTGTGCGTTTCTTCCAGCAGGCGCGGCACACCGGCTGGCTTGATCTTGTCGATCTTGGTCAGCACGATCTGGTAGGACACCGCCGCCTTGTCGAGAAGATCGAGCACTTCCGCATCGTTCTTCTTGATGCCATGGCGGGCGTCGATCAGCACATAGACGCGCTTCAGCGTGGTGCGTCCGCGCAAGTAATCGAACACAAGGCGCGTCCAGGCATCGACCTGCGCTTTCGGTGCTTCGGCAAAACCGTAGCCCGGCATGTCCACCAGCGCCAGCGGCGGCAGGTCGCCGTTCTCGCCCGAATAGCCGTCCGGCACGAAATAGTTCAGTTCCTGCGTGCGGCCCGGCGTATTGGAGGTGCGCGCAAGGCCCTTCTTGTTGACGAGCGCGTTGATCAGCGACGACTTGCCGACATTGGAGCGGCCCGCAAAGGCGATTTCCACCGGACCTTCCGGCGGCAGGAACTTCATCGACGGCACGCCGCGAATGAAAATCCATGATTTCTTGAAAAGCAGGCGTCCTTCCTCGACAAGTGCCGCCTGGGCTTCCCGGACCGCATCCGCCGCTGCCTGAGCGGCCCTGATCGCCGCCTGCTTCTTATCCTGCTCGCTCAATGGTTCTGTCCCAGTGGTGTATTCTATTGAGTACACGCATCAATGTTATGGGCCGCATTGTCAACACGACGGCACAAAAAACCACAGCCAGCGCCCAATTCTGAAATTCGATACGGTGCCCATAGCGAGCTGGTGCGAATTTCAGAATTGGAAGGCGCTGGCCCTAGGTTGCTTTCCAGTGTCGTTTTGATCCCAAAGTTCGCTGGTGAGCGGATATAGAGCTTTGGCGAACTTTGGGATCACGACACTGAAGCGGGGTTTTTCAGATTTTACTTTTTCGCCTCTTTCGGCTTTCGCTTGAAGAGGCCCTTGAGGTTGTCCCAAAGCTCGATCTTCACGCCCTGGCGCTTCATGATGATGCCCTGCTGGGTGATGGAGAGCAGGTTGTTCCATGCCCAATAGATCACCAGACCAGCCGGGAACGAAGCCAGCATGAAGGTGAAGATCACCGGCATCCAGGTGAAGATGGCGGCCTGCGTCGGATCCGGAGGCGTCGGGTTCATGCGCATTTGCAGGAACATGGTGATGCCCATCAGGAGCGGCCAGACGCCGATCATCAGGAAGGCCGGAACGCCGAACGGCAGGAGGCCGAACAGGTTGAAGATCGAGGTCGGATCGGGCGCAGCAAGATCCTGAATCCAGCCGAAGAACGGCGCGTGGCGCATTTCGATGGTGACGTAGAGCACCTTGTAGAGTGCGAAGAACACCGGAATCTGCACCAGCACCGGCCAGCAACCGGCGAGAGGATTGATCTTCTCTTCCTTGTAAAGCCGCATCATTTCCTGCTGCTGCTTCATCTTGTCATCCGCATATTTTTCGCGGATTTCAGTCAGCTTCGGCTGCACCAGCTTCATGCGTGCCATCGACTTGTACGACTTGTTGGCAAGCGGGAAGAACAGGCCCTTGAGCAGAACGGTGACGACGAGAATGGCGACGCCGAAATTGCCCGAGAACTTGTAGATCCAGTCGATGAGATAGAACATCGGCTTGGTGATGAAGTAGAACCAGCCCCAGTCGATCAGCAGTTCGAACTGCTTGATGCCGAGCTTTTCCTCGTAGTTCTTGATGTCGGAAACCACTTTCGCACCGGCGAAGACGTGGTTCTTCAGCGTCTGTGCCTGGCCGGGCGCAATGGTCATCGGCGCGCTGAGGAAGTCGGTCTGGTAGCGCGGGCGATCATTGGTGAAGTGCGAGAACCGACCGGTGAACTTTTCGTCCTGCGGCGGGACGAGCGTTGCCGCCCAGTACTTGTCGGTGATGCCGAGCCAGCCGCCGCTGACGTCCTTGAACGAGATGTCCTTGTCGTCTTCGACCTTGGAATACTTGATTTCCTGCAAGCCGTCCTGACCCATGACGCCGATCAGGCCCTCATGCAGCACATAGGTCGCGCTGGCATGTTCCGGCTGGTTGAAGCGGGTCACGCGGCCATAGGAGGCCAGCGAAATCGGCGCACCGGTATTGTTGGTGATCGTATCGTCGACGGAGAACATATAGGCATCGTCAACCGAGATGACGCGCTTGAAAGTGATGTTCTTCTCGTTGGTATAGGTCAGCGTGACCGGCGTGGACGGCGTCAGCTTGTTGTTGCCTTCGACGGTCCAGACGGTGTTCGGACCCGGAACCGGGCCGGTCGTGTCGTTGCCGGTAAAGCCGAGCTCGACGAAATAGCCCTGCTTCAGCGCGGACGGCGCCAAGAGTTCGATATTCGGAGAATTGTCGTCGACGGTCTCGTGATACTTCTTCAGGAAGAGATCATCGAGACGCGCGCCGGTCAGGTTGATCGAACCGCGCAGCGAAGGCGTATCGATTTCGACGCGCTCAGTCTGGGCAATGGCTGCCTCGCGGGTCAGCGTGCCGCCAGCGGCTGCAACGTCGCCTTGGCCGGGAATGTTACCGGACGTGGCCGGCATCTGCGGCGTGTCGCCGCCCTGGGCCTGCTGTTGCGTCGCCTGTTGTTTCTGCTGCTGCTCCTCAATGCGTGCCTGCTCCCGCTGGGCTTCCGTCTTCGGACCCAGATAAAACACTTGCCACAGCGTCAGCACGAGGATGGACAGGGCAATGGTGATGAAGAAATTGCGGTTATTTTCCATTGACGGGTCCTGATTCCGGTCTTTCCGTTCGGCGTTTCCCATCGCTCCGCCGTTCACCCTTCGCCTTGATGCGGCGGGAGAGTTCTTCGGTCAGTCGCGAAAAGGGCGCAGTGAGGGCTTGCTCGCGCGCTACGATCACATAGTCGGTCGAAGGCGCCATGTCACGCCCTGCGTGACAACGAACCGCTTCCCTGAGCCTGCGGCGGATGCGGTTTCGTATCACGGCGTTGCCGTTCTTCTTTGTTACGGTGAAACCTGCACGGGGTTTGTCGCCGATCTTGGCGGCTTGCGATTCCTCTTCGGTCCGTTCCCGGACTTCGAGAAGAAACAGTGGACCACGTCGCTTTTCACCATTCCTCAAAGCCAAAAACTCCGCTCTCTTGCGAAGGCGGAGTATTTGTTTCGGCTTTTTCATTCTTTTCGTCACCGCGCGGCAGCGCGGGAAAAGATTAAGCGGAAAGCCGCTTGCGGCCGCGGGCGCGGCGAGCGGCGAGAACCTTGCGGCCGCCGGTGGTTGCCATGCGTGCACGGAAACCGTGACGACGCTTGCGGACGATCTTGGATGGCTGGTAAGTGCGCTTCATTTATTTAATACCGCGGTGTGCGGCCCTTCTTGATTCTGTTTTTCCGTTGAACACGATCTGGCCCGAAACCGTTATTCGCCTTTCGGGATCATGCTCTATTGAACAGGAGCTGGTTCTGTCCTTTGCGACGGACAGCACAAAACCATCCGTAAACCCGCGCGGGCGAACGTGACGCGGCTTATAGGGTGAGGGGGGCAAAGAGTCAATGGCGGCGGGCGGCATATCACAGCTGCGCTTCAATCGCCGCCTTGTCGATGACGGACCAGACTTTCCTTATCACCGTATTTTTGAATTCATAGAAAACATTTTCCGCGAACCGGACCCGCCTGCCGTTGACCGGCAGCCCGAAAAGCATCGCCCTTGGCGTGCAGTCGAACTGGAGGCGGCTGGCAATATGCGGCGGTTCGCTGACAAGAAGCTCAATGTTGAAGCGCAGGTCCGGGATCGCCTCGAAATCCTGTTCCAGCATCCTGCGATAGCCGACAAGCCCCATGGCTCTGCCATTGTGAATGACCTCTTCATGGACGTAGAGCCCGAGGTTGTCCCAATCCTGCCGGTTCAGGCACGCGATATAGTCACGATAAATCTCGGCGAGCGGTTGCGACATGATGGTCCTCCTCCTTGAGAGCGGTCCCAGACAAACGAAGTCGCCGGAACCGTATAATCCATTTTTCGCATTCCCAACGTGAAACCGCTTTTCGCTGCCGGAAGTGCTCTTTTCACTGAAATAGCATCGATCGGGCCGGCATTGGCATTGCCAAAGCAGGCCAGCGCTTTAATAAGGATGCGCAACATTTTCACATGCGGGACCATTCCCGCAAAGAGCAGTATCGAGAGGAGTCCACCATGAGCATCCGTCGCATCGGAGTCGGCCCGCGCATGAGCCAGGCCGTCATTCACGGCAACACTGTTTATCTCGCCGGTCAGGTGGGGAATCCCGGCGCCAGCGTCACGGAACAGACCAAGGCCGTTCTGGCCGAGGTTGACCGCCTTCTCAAGGAAGCGGGCTCCGACAAGACCAAGGTCTTGCAGGCGATCATCTGGCTTGCCGACATGAAGGACTTCGCCGAAATGAACGCCGTCTGGGATGCATGGGTCGATCCGGCCCACACGCCTGCACGCGCCACCGGCGAGGCAGCGCTGGCGACGCCCGACTACAAGGTCGAGATCATCATCACCGCTGCGGTGTGATTTTTCATATCGATTCCAACCCCGTCAAGGTTTCGGTTTCGGCGGGGTTTTCTAGAGCGGTTCCATAGAGCCGCTCTTATGTTTTTACGCATTATCCTGCTCAAAACCGCTTCGCTCTTTTGCCGGAAATGCTCTATTCGCGTATGCGTTCCGAAAAGCCGTCGCGTCCGCCTGCGAGCGCCCTTGCATCGATCGATGCGCGCCGGCGCAGTTCTTCCAGCGTGCCGCCATTCTCAAGCCAGCCGTGATCGTAGAGATAGCCCGGCAGGAAGCCTGACAGGAGAATGCGGTAATCGAAAGGGAAGTTCGGGTCCAGCACCCGCGCCATGTGGAAGATGATCGTGGTGCAGTTTGCGGTCAGCGTATTATAGAATTTCGGCTGTACGGCCAGTTCATTGCCCATTTTGACATAGGAGAGAAAGAGTTCGCGCGCGCCCGCGGGCGGCAGGTTCACGCGATAGCGATAGACGTTTTCCTTGCGGATATTGGTGCGCAGATAAATGATGTCGCGTTCTTCGGCGGCGATCATCGCGAGTTCGAATTCGCGGAAGAATCCGGCAATAGAGGAAAACACCTCGTGATGCTCGCGGCGGATTTCGCCGGAAAACACCACATGACGACCATCCTCGAAACCAAACGACAGCAGCGTGTGGGCGATGGCCGGGCTCGACCAGTAGGAAAGAAAAACATCGACCGATGTGATCTTGCTGAGGTCGTAGGTTTCTTCCTTCCAGTTGGGTGTGAAATCCTCCGTCGTCCGCCAGATGAAGTCGCGCACATTGGAAAGGGTGACGAGATCGCCATTGACCTGCCCGGTCACCGTGCGGGCGACGTCGGGCGCCCAGATGCGGTTGAGGGAGGGGCGCACCGTGGACCATGCGGCCAGCATCGCCAGCGCCAGCAGGCAGAAGAAAAGACGCCTGCGCCAGCAACTGTAATGTCTTTCGCCAATGATCACTGCCAGCACGATTACAAGCCAGGCGGCGATGATCGATCCGCGCACCGCATCGCCGAAGGGCAACTGGAACCACATGGCGAAGCTGGCCCAGATCGCAAAGACAAGGGTGAATAAAATGAAGACGAATTTGCCTGCGATGCGGACGGGAGCCGATTTCAGGAGAGAAGACATATGCATTCCGTATTCGTCAGTTGCCGCCGCCGGGAACTATTCCGTTTGCGGAAATCGCGGCGATACTGACATGATTTGCATCGTCATGTCATGGGGATAAGCGTCGGAACGGAAAATTTAGGTTCTATATTAGAAGTTTTTAAAAAAGGCTCCCGATGGAAGCTTATTTCTTTGCCGCGATTGCTTGGCCGCGCGGACGGGAAACAGGCTTGCGATTGCGGGCGTGCGGGCGCACCAGACGCCACAGCAGAAGCGCGCCGACGATCCCGGCATAGATGACCGGCTCGGCGGGCCAGCTTTTCACCGACATGATGAAATGGATCGCGCCGCCGGCGATGGCCACATAGACCAGCTTGTGCAGGCTGTTCCAGCGACGCCCGAGCTTGCGGATCGACCAGTTGTTGGAGGTGAGCGCCAGCGGCACCAGCAGCAGGAGGCTCACCATGCCGATGGTGATGAAGGGCCGCCGCACAATATCGGTGACGATGGCGGACATGTTCAGGCCCTGATCCAGCAGCATATAGGTGGCGAAGTGCATCAGCGCATAATAGAAGGCGAGCAGGCCGAGCGCCCGCCGGTAGCGCAGCAGCGCAATGCCGGTCAGGTCGCGGATCGGCGTGACCATGAGGGTGAGGATCAGAAAGCGCAGTGCCCACAGGCCAAGCGTGTGTTCAAAGGTCTTGACCGGATCGGCGCCAAGGCTGTCCGTGAGGCCCAGATAGAATGTCCAGACCGCCGGGACGAAACCGGCTGCATAGAGCAGCCAGATTTTCCATTCGCCGGGCCGGGACTTTTTCTTCCGCCCTGTCTGGGTCGCGGCTTCCATGTCAGTAATTCACCTTGAGGTCCATGCCCGCATAAAGCGATGCGACTTCCTCGCCATAACCGTTGAAGGGCAATGTCGGGCGACGGCCCGAGCCCAGAAAACCGCCTTCGCCGATGCGCCGCTCGGTCGCCTGGCTCCAGCGCGGATGATCGACCTCCGGGTTCACATTGGCGTAGAAACCGTATTCATTGGCGGCCTGCTGCTGCCATGAGGTCGGCGGCTGTTTTTCGACAAAGCTGACCTTCGTGATCGCCTTGATCCCCTTGAAGCCATATTTCCACGGCACCACGAGCCGGATCGGCGCGCCGTTGGCATTGGGCAATGTCTCGCCGTAAAGGCCGACCGAAAGGATGGTCAGCGGATGCATGGCCTCATCGAGGCGCAGGCCCTCGATATAGGGCCAGTCGAGAACCTGAAAGAGACCGGTCTGGCCCGGCATTTCTTCCGGCCGCACGACGCCGGTAAAGGCGATATATTTGGCCGAGCCAAGCGGCTCCACCTGCGACAGAAGGCTTGAAAGCGGAAAGCCGATCCACGGAATGACCATCGACCATGCCTCGACGCAGCGCATCCGATAGACGCGTTCTTCAAGCGGCATTTTCGCGATCAGCTCCTGAATGTCGAATTCCTTCGGCTGCTTGATGAGACCGTCGACTGTCAGCTTCCACGGCAGCGGCTTGTAATTGCCGGAATTGGCGGACGGGTCGCTCTTGTCCGTGCCGAACTCGTAGAAATTGTTGTAGGTGGTGACCGCTTCCTGCGGCGTCAGCTTCTCGTCCACCTTATAGGCCGAGGCCTTCGCCTTGAGCGGGTCGGCAAAGGCCGGTGACGCGACCCCGGCAGCAGCAAGCGCACCCGCACCGACCATGAAAGAGCGGCGGTTCAGGTAAAGGCTTTTGGGCGTCACCGCATCGTAAGTGAGGCGCGCGGATGAAAATCGCCCCGGTTTGAAGCTGCTCATGGTCACTCCCATTAAAACAATTGGCCCACTTCCAAAATTATTGACCCTCAAGTTGCAGATACGATCCCACGTAAACGCGTCAAAAGCATGGATAATTTGCTGACACGGCGTTGGTCACGCATTGTTGAAACCGCGTGAGTGCGTAACAGAATTGTAACACGATGTAACTTTTCGTGCATTCTGCCATAATCTCGCTAAAACTCTGCTGTTAACCGCATTACATTAGCGCAACCGAATGAGCGACTTCGGACATGGAAATTCGCTATCGCCGGCAGGGGTGGGGACGCACCCGGGAAGAGCTGCCTTCAAACCTTCGTTAACGTCTCATTGGCTATGTTGAGATCATGGTAAAGAAGATGTTTATGGCCGCTCTGGCGGCAGCAGCATTCGCGGTGGCGGCTGGCTCGGCTCTGGCCGAGGGACAGCCCGTTTCGACGAACGGCCAGGGCAAAGCCCTGAGCGCCATCGCCGCATCGATGAAAGAAGAGCAGGGCGCCCCCAAGCTGGGCGAAGGCGTGACAATGCGCGAGAAGAAGATGGATACGGACACGACGCCTGAACAGAATTTTTCGCGCAGCAAGCAGTTCATCCACCGCTTCTACAAGCCGGAAAACGCCTCGAACGAGCTGGTGATCCTGCTGCATGGTTCGGGCGGGAATGAAACCAGCCTCGTGCCGCTGGCGACCAAGATCTGGCCGCGCGCCACGCTGCTCGGCATTCGCGGCCGCGTGATGCAGGATGGCGGCACGCGCTGGTACAAGCGCATCACGCCGGTCAAGTTCGACCAGAAGGACATCAAGCTCGAAGCCAATGCCTTCGTGACTTTCCTGACACGCCTTGCCGACGACAAGGACCTCGACCTCACCCATGCGACCTTCGTGGGCTATTCGAACGGCGCCAATCTTCTGGCGGCGACGATGATGCTGCATCCCGATCTGGTGAAGCGCGCTGTCCTGATGCGCTCGATGCCGGTTCTGGACAATGCGCCCGCCGCCAATTTGAGCAAGGCGCGGGTTCTGACCATCACGGGCGAGGACGACAAGCTCTATTCGCCGTTCGCGCCAGCGCTTTCAGCACTTCTGCGCTCCGGCGGCGCGAAGGTCGATGCCCGCACCATCGATGCGGACCATATGCTCGGTGAAAAGGACATTGCCGCCATCAGCCAGTGGGTCGCGTCGCTCGGGCCGGATGGCGCGCCGGCGGTTTCTATGAAAAGACAGTAAGGCAATAGGGCAGTAAGGCAGTAAGGCAGTATGTTAAGGGAGTAGGGGAGTATGTTTTGGTTGCGGATAACCGCAACGGACATATCTTTCACTGCCCTACTGCCCTAATCCCTTATCGAAACCACTCCACAATCCCCGGCCTCCGAGCCGAAGACGAGGCGGTGGCCTTCATTGTCCCAGCCCATGCTGGTGATGGCGCCCTTGCCGGGGCGGCGCAGCAGCACTTCCTTGCTGTCGGCAAAACGTGCGATCAGGATCATGCCGTCGCTATAGCCGATGGCCGCAATGTCCTCGACCGGATGGCAGGCAACCGATGTCACCATGCTGTCGCCGCGAAGCCCAAGCTCCAGCGGGGCCTTGCCCATCGGACCGTCCTTGCCCGCGAAGGGCCAGACGATTGCCGCAGGCGCGCCGGAGGTGGCGAGCCACTTGGCCTTGGCGCTCCACGACCAGTCCTTGACCTTCGCCGGATAGCCGGTCATGCGCATGTGCTTGGCATCTTCGAGACGCCAGCCATGCAGAGCATTTTCCTGCATCGAGGTGATGAGGAAGCGTCCGTCGGGCGAGAAGGTCACCCCGATATGCGCGCCTTTCCATTCCAGCTCCACAGGCTTTGCCGCCGTGCCGGTCCAGATCAGCGTTGCGCCATTATAGCGGGCAATCGCCAGCCGCTGGCCCTTCGGCGCGAAGGCAATGCCCTCGACGCTGCGTTCCTGCGCAAACTCCTGCACCTTGCCGTCAGACGTGCGCACCCACACGGTGCGACCGGACGCAAAGCCGACCGTGCCGCCCGGACCTGCGGCAACCGCGGTCATCCATTTGCGCGGAACCTTTGCCAGTTCGGTCACCGTTCCATCGATATCCGTGCGGCAGACGCGCCCGTCCTCGCCGCCGGTGATGAGCGACTTTCCATCAACGGAAACAGCCGCGCTCAACAGCCCGTCATGGGCTGTCGCGGTGCTGTTTGCATTGTTGAGCTGATGGATCGCGCCATCGGCCATGGCGAAGAAGGGAATGCCGCCGACAAAGCGCGCATAAAGACAATGACCTTCAAGGTCGAGCGGAGCTACTGTAGGCATTGGCTTCCGGTATTGTTTATTGATGAGGGCATTTCCAGCAAAGCTTTGGAGCGGTTACTGGAAATGCGTAAGATGAAAGAGGGCGCTATTTCGCCTGGCTGTTCTCGAAACCGGCCTTCAGGGCGGCGGGGTCGAGTTCGCGTCCGATGAAGACGAGGCGGCTTTCGCGCTTTTCGTCTGCCTTCCAGGCGCGCTGGTGATCGCCTTCGATGATCATGTGCACACCCTGCACCACATAGCGGTCCGGGTCGTCCTTGAAGGCGATGATGCCCTTGAGTCGCAGGATGTTCGGACCCTGCGTCTGGGTGATGTTCTGGATCCACGGGAAGAATTTGGCCGGATCGATTTCACCCGCCCTGAGCGATACCGACTTCACCGTCACGTCATGGATTGGCGAGGCATGATCGTGGTGATGATGATGGTCATGATCGCAATCAGGGCCGCATTCATGGTCATGATGATGATGATCGTGATCATGCGCATGGTGATGGTGTCCATGATGGTCATGATCGTGGTGATCGTGATCGCAGTCGGGGCCGCATACGTGATCGGGATGATCATGGTCGAGGAAGTGCGGATCGTTGTCCAGAACGCGCTTCAGGTCGAAGGCGCCGCGATCCAGCACGCGGTCGAGCGGGATGGAGGCGCGCTCGGTGCGGTGGATGATGGCGTGCGGGTTGATGGCGCGCACGGTCGCCTCGATGGCGGCCAGTTCCTGCGGCGTGACGAGATCGGTCTTGTTGATGAGCACCACGTCGGCAAAGGCGATCTGGTCTTCTGCCTCGCGGCTGTCTTTCAGGCGCAGCGGCAGGTGCTTGGCATCGACAAGGGCAACAACGGCGTCGAGGCTGGTCTTTGCGCGCACGTCGTCATCCATGAAGAAGGTCTGCGCGACCGGAACCGGGTCGGCAAGGCCGGTCGTTTCGACGATGATGGCGTCAAAACGGCCCGGACGGCGCATCAGCCCTTCCACCACGCGGATCAGGTCGCCGCGCACGGTGCAGCAGATGCAGCCATTGTTCATTTCGTAGATTTCTTCGTCCGACTCGACGATCAGGTCGTTGTCGATGCCGATCTCGCCGAATTCATTGACGATGACCGCATAACGCTTGCCGTGATTTTCGGTCAGGATGCGGTTGAGAAGGGTGGTCTTGCCCGAACCCAGATAGCCCGTCAGAACGGTCACGGGGATGCGGCCAGCTTCAGTGGTCGTCTTGGTTTCAGACGGAGCTTCGGTTTGGGCTTCAGCCTGGCTCATGGTCATGCCTCTTGAAGTTGTGGCCTTTGAAGTCGGGGGTCAGAACGGCCAGCGCGAAACGGCCAGACCGAAACCCCGGATAGGACAATTCATATAAGGGAAGGGCAGCGTGAATGCCATATGCAATGCTATAATATTACATTGTTGCCGTTCACGATGACGACAGGAGCGCAGGGGCTTGAAGCGCGACCGTATCCGGCATATGTTTCTGGTATATGTCAAGGAGGTGAGGAAATGTCCCAGAAACCTCGGCCCAAATCGCGGGAAGTCCGGCTGTTCCGCAACAATCGCAATCAGGCAATCCGGATTCCGGTCGAATTCGAGCTGCCGGGCGATCGGGCATTGATTACGCGCGACGGCGACCGGCTGATCGTCGAACCGCTTCGCCGGGGCGGACTGCTGGCCCTGCTCGACAGCTGGAAACCCCTGGATGAAGCCCTGCCTGATGTTGCGGACCGCCCGGTCGAGCCGAAAGACATCTTCTGATGCGCTATATGTTAGACACCAACATCATCAGCGATCTGGTAAAAAATCCGGCGGGTTCGGTTGCCGGACATATCAGGCGGGTTGGGGCAGATGCCGTTTGCACCAGCATCATCGTTGCTGCCGAACTTCGTTATGGTGTTCTGAAAAAAGGTTCGCCTGCCCTGGCCGAGCGTGTCGAGGCCATTCTTCGGGAGATACCTGTTCTGCCGTTCGATGTTCCCGCCGATGCAAAATATGGAGCGCTTCGGGCTGCGCTTGAAGCAAAAGGGCAGCCGATTGGCGGCAATAACCTTCTGATTGCAGCCCATGCCGCCACGCTTGGAAAAACCATGGTGACGGCCAATGTGTCCGAGTTCGGACGGGTCAGCGAATTATCGGTCGAAAACTGGCTCGAATAGGCTGATTTGTCAGTTCGCCTGACTGGCGAGGCGTTGCGATTTGAACCGGGCGAGCTCGAACCTGTCGACATCGCGCAGCAGGTCGATAAAGCCCGTCACCGCGTTGGCGAGCAGCTTTTCGCCCGCTTCCGCCGTTGCAGCCGCCGCGTTGCCTGCCACGCCTTCCGGGTTGAGGTCGTGCATCTTCCAGCCGAAAGCGTGCGGGCCATAGGCGCGCAGGAACTTGAATTCCTCGGCGTAGCGTGATTGGGCGTTGGAGAAGTTGCGCGCCTTCGACATATCCACCAGATCGGGGCGCAGCGCCAGCATCACCGATGTCTCGATGAAGCCGCCGTGAATGTCGAGCGCCTTCTCCTCCGGCGTAATCAGCCCTTCCGGCAGGCCGAAGCGGGTCCAGCTCGTGGCGACGGCGAGCATGTCGAGCCTTGTGCGCAGTTCCGTCGCGACGATGGTCATCAGCGGCGAGTTGCCGCCATGCGCGTTCAGCATGACCAGCTTGCGGATGCCGCCTGCGTGAAGGTTTTCACCGATGCCGATCCACTGGTTCACGGCCTCGGCAAAGGCGAGGCTCTGAGTTCCTTCCGTGTCCATATGCTCGATGGAATAGCCGACCGGCTGCGCAGGCAGAAAATTGACATTCAGCTCAGGCGGCAGCGCATCGCTGACGCGGGCGACAATACCTTCGGCGATGATCGTATCCGTTTCAAACGGCAGGTGAGGCCCATGCTGTTCGTGAGCGCCAAGAGGCAGAACGACAATCATGTCGCTGTTTTGATCACGCAGATCGGTCATGTTTTCCTCACTTCATTCATTTCATCGGAGCCCGGAAGCGTAACGTCCATTAGCCATGACAGCAACAGGCGCTTGTTGTTTGATAAGTCGGACAATATTTTAGGATATGAGAACAGGCGGGACTATCGATCGGACGACAGCGAAACGTCGTAAAAAGGGCGAGGTGGCGATGAGCAAGGACAATAAGGCGGTTGTACTTTACCGGCTCCAATCCGTGGCGAGACTGTCGCGCACGGTGCTGGCCACCAGGCTTCTCGAACAGGGGCTTTATGCGGGGCAGGATGCGGTCATGCTGCAACTGGCGGCCGAGGACGGGCTGACGCCGGGCGTTCTTGCGCAGCGCCTGGGTGTGCGTCCGCCGACCATCACCAAAACCATCGCGCGCCTGCAAAGCCAGGGTTTTGTCGCCAAACGCGCCTCGGAAACCGATCAGCGCCAATCGCATATCTATCTCACGCAAGCCGGCCTTGAGACCATCAAGGCGATTGAGAAATCCATTCGCAAGACCGAAAAGGACATGCTGAAAAGCCTCGACAAGAAGGACCGCAAGGCTTTCCTCAAGATGCTGAGCCGGATGGAGAGCAATCTTGCGCTGCGTGGCGTCGTGCGCCTTGCCGAAGAGTCGGAAACGGAAGTGCCGGAAGAGGAAGAGGTGGAATAAGTCCATCCTTCGGCGAGCTCTAACTATTTGTTTTGACGCGCATCTTGGCGCGAAACCGTGAAACACTTTTCAGGTTGCGCGCTATCGAAAATGCTTCCAATTCAAGGATGGCAATGGCATAACCGTTCGCAGGACGAACGGTCGCGTCCCGCCTTGTCAGGTTGCGGCCGCGTCTCCAACTGCGGCACGGACCAATTTGGGGAGGCGACTTGGCCCAGAAAATAAAGCTATCGACCATCGCTGACGCGCTTGGTGTTTCGACAGCCACCGTTTCGCTCGCCTTGCGCGACAGTCCCCTCGTTGCCGACCAGACCCGCGAGAAGATCAAGGAACATGCCCGCGCCATCGGTTATATCTATAACCGTCGCGCTGCGAGCCTGCGCACCTCACGCTCCGGCATTGTCGGCGTCGTGGTGCATGACATCATGAACCCGTTCTTCGCGGAAATTCTCAAATCCATCGAAACGGAACTGGACCGCTCGCGCCAGACCTTCATCCTGTCCAACCATTATGACCAGCTCGAAAAGCAGCGCACCTTCATGGATACGCTTTTGCAACTGGGCGCGGACGGGGTCATCATGTCGCCTGCCATCGGCACGCCGCCGGAAGACATCCAGCTTGCCGAGGACAACGGCCTGCCGGTTGTGCTCATCGCGCGTAGCGTCGAAGGCGTTCACGCGCCGGTTTTCCGGGGTGACGACGCCTACGGCATCGGCCTTGCCACCAACCACCTGATTTCGCTCGGCCATACGCGCATCGCCATGATCGGCGGCACCGACCAGACGTCGACGGGCCGCGACCGCTATCGCGGCTATGTGCAGGCGATGGAAAAGGCCGGGCTTGAGGTTCGCCCGGACTGGCGCATCGCCGGGCCGCGCACCAAGCAGGGCGGCTTTGAGGTCGCGCCGCAATTTCTGGCGCTGAAGGACAAGCCGACGGCGGCGGTCTGCTGGAATGACCTCACCGCCATCGGCCTGATGAACGGCATCGCCCGCGCCGGGCTGGTGCCGGGCGAGGATATTTCCGTGACCGGCTATGACGATCTTGAGGAAGCGGCCATCGCGACGCCGGCGCTGACGACCGTCTGGAACGGACAGCGCGAGGTGGGACGCCGCGCGGCGCGCGCGCTGCTCGATCAGCTCAACGGCGTCGAGGTTTCCTCAATGCAGGAACTCATCAAGCCGGAACTGCATATCCGGCAATCGACCTCCAAGCCGAAACACGGCTGATTTCCCCCGCTTCGGATCCGGTTCAGCCTTTGGCTGGCCGGTCGCCGATCTTCAACGAACTGCCCCCATGCTGCCCAGAGGAATATTGTCATGACCAAGCGCGATGCCACCATTCTTGTGCTCGGAAACTTCAACGACTATGCCGTCGAGCGCCTGTCGGGTGAGTTTGCGGTGCGCCGCATTCCGCGCGGCGATGCAGCGCTGGTCAATGCTGCCTGGGCCGGGGAGGTGAAAGGCATTGCCAGCATGTCCACCGTCGATGCGGCGCTGATCGACGCCCTGCCCAATCTGCAAATCATCGGCAATTTCGGCGTCGGCTATGACGCGGTGGATGCAAAACATGCCGCCACCCGCAACGTGATGGTCACGAACACGCCGGACGTGCTGACCGATGAAGTGGCGGATACGACTATCGGCCTCCTGATCGACACGGTGCGCGAACTGTCGAAGTCGCAGGCATTCCTGCGCGCTGGCAATTGGGTGAAGGAGGGTCGCTACCCGCTGTCAAAGCTTTCGCTGCGCGGCCGCAAGGTCGGCATTTTCGGCCTTGGCCGCATCGGCAAGGCGGTCGCTCGCCGGATCGAGGCATTCGGCCTGCCGATTGCCTATCACAATCGCCGTCAGGCGAGCGACGTGCACTACGATTATTATCCCAGCCTGAAGGAGCTTGCCAAGGCCGTCGACACGCTCATTCTGGTCGCGCCGGGCGGGGCGGAAACGGCGAAGGCGGTCGATGCGGACGTGCTGGAGGCGCTTGGGGCCGATGGCGTGCTGATCAATGTCGGACGCGGTTCGCTGGTCGATGAGGATGCGCTGGTCGCGGCGCTGAACAACGGCACGATTGCCGCCGCCGGTCTCGACGTCTTCGCGAACGAACCGCATGTTTCGCAGGGGCTGCTCGATGCGCCCAACACGGTTCTGCTGCCGCATATCGCATCCGCATCGCAAAAAACCCGCCAGGCAATGGCGGATCTGGTGATCGACAATCTCATTGCTTGGTTCGACACCGGTTCGGCGCTGACGCCCGTGCCGGAGACGGGCCACGTTAAGGCGGTAAGTTAAGGCAATAAGGCAATAGGGCAGTAAGGCAGTATGTTAAGGGAATAGGGGAATAAGGGAGTAGGGGAGTATGTTTTGATTGCGCGTGACCGCAACCACCATATTCTTCTCTGCCCTACTGCCCTACTGCCCTACTGCCCTACTGCCCTACTGCCCTACTGCCCTACTGCCCTACTGCCCTACTGCCCTACTGCCCTACTGCCCTACTGCCCTACTGCCCTACTGCCCTAAGTCACCACCGACGGCGCGTCACGTCC